>JACCDN011063176.1_pt1 | contig 223513 bp, 242 predicted proteins | sample 7441691 | NCBI WGS metagenome assembly JACCDN01 (sample SAMN15323439, study PRJNA562643) | freshwater metagenome | isolation source: river surface water | place: USA:Blue River Watershed | collected 2017-08-16 | reverse complement strand
CATTGGACTTCTGAAGGCCCTTATCAGCATCTTCGAGAAATGTTTGCCCGATTGCGAAGAGAGTTTCCTTCAATGAAAGAAAATTGATCTTTTCCCTTTTTTCTACTCACAAAAAGAAAATGAAGCCTATTTTCCTTGATCCAACATATCAAATTGGATCGCATCTCGGCTTCGAGAAACGTCTGCTTCCAACTTTGTATAATGCAATACAACTTGGCTTTTACGCATTCCAAATCTATTGTGGTGGAAGACAAACTTATCAACGTTCTTCGCTTGAATCCGAGGATATTCAAGCATGCAAACAATTACTTGCCCGTTATCCAATGAAAATCTTTATTCACGCTTGTCTCAATTACAATCTAGCTGGTAAAAAGAAAGATCGAAAATATGCATGGACTGGGGACTCACAGACCGATTCACTCATGATGCTAATCGCCAAAGGTTTAACACAAGAACTTCAAACGCTTGATGCAATCGGAGGGATTGGGGTGGTTGTGCATCCTGGATACTCTCTGTCTGATGCGACAACCGATGAAGCCATTTTGCGAATTTCACAAACCTTGAATCAAGTTTGTGAATCAAAAGCAAAAATTCTACTTGAGAACTGTGCTGGTGAGAAGGAACGAATTGGTTGTACTTTTGCTCAATTGGCTAAAATTCGACAATTATGTCATCGTCCGCATCAAATTGCTTTTTGTATTGATACTGCTCATTCATTTGGTTCGGGAGCTTATTCATTTTCAAGTAAAGAAAATATTCTCTCTTTCTTTCAAGCAATTGATCATCTCGAACATGTCGAATGTATTCACCTCAACGATTCAGAGGTTCCATTCAATAGCAAAAAAGATCGACACGCTCCGCTTGGACAGGGATATATTTGGACCAACTTAAGCTTATTGACTTATTTTGGTCAATTGGCCAGTGAAAGAAAGATTCCACTCATTCTTGAAACTGGTGGAGTTGATGATCATTTATTGTTACAAACTTTATTGAATGTCGAATAAGAATTCTTTTCTCCGCGGAGAAAAGAATTTTACCCCACAATGTATCTGAAAAAGAATTAATTCAATTCAACCGTCAACACCTCATTCAAATCTTCTGCTTGCATTGCAATCGTGGCAGGTGACACTTGAATTGAATTGACTAATAAAGTGCCGAAATGAGTTTGTCCATCTCGATTTTGGCATGCAAGTAGTTGATCAAGTTGATGCTGTGAAAGTGGAGCAGTAAATCGAGCCAAAGTCATATGAACTGCGTCAGCTCGATAAGGTTCAACAAGAGGAAGATCGTTTTGTTGCACTTCTCGACGAAGTTCCTCTCGTGAATGATTAATATCTTTAGTTGGAATACCAACCAAAATACAAGCATCAGCCGTAACTACTAGTTGATTGAAATTGATTTCAAATTTTGGTACCACATTGGCCAAAATGCTGCAAATAATGTTCGCGTACTCGGAAGGCAATTGAATTCGATCGAGTAAACCAAATTTAATTAATTGGAGCATCGTCCAATGAAGTTGGTATTTTCCTCTTGAGGAATAAACAATTACCGACGATCCACAAATACTCTCAATTTTTGAACACAAGGCAAGGAATTTTGTTGACGCGGACCAATTTTTGTCACACAAGACATAGGCAGCGAAGCACTTTCCATCGGCAATCTTTTTTTGTTCAAGGGCTCGAATTACCGAGGTTTGATTCCTCGACACAATCTCTCGATTAATTTGATCAAATTTCCAAGCAATTCGAGCGTTGGCGTACAATTGAATTTCTTCAAGAGTTCTGAGAGACCAGACTTTTCGAACCGGATAGTAAATTACCTTGAAGCCAACTTCGATTGTGCGATTCATCACATCGGAAAGGAAAATTTTTCTTTTTTGTTGTGACGAAAGTAATCCATTGGTGCATCCGATAAAGATATTTCCATCAGACCAATAATAAGTACCAGCACAGGCCAATTCTCCAACAGTCACTTTCTCATGAATTTTTGAGACTGAATATTTCGAAGCCCCTTTTTCGACATAACTCCATCGGGGATCAATCTCCTGGTGAACGATCACAGCCGCGACAGCCGCGTTCATCTTGACGAATCTCAAAAAATCCTCAAAACTTCCATCGCCCCAATCAATAATATGACTTCCATCCGAAACGCATAAAGCTCGATGTTTAATTTCATTTTCGGCCACCAAACAAGTTGCTGCGGCGCCAAGTTGATCATATTTAACTTCAAAGAAAGAAGTTTGATTGTAATTTGCAGATGAAATTAAGGTGGAATCGAGAGAATATTTCTTGCGCATTTCTCTTTGAAGCACAAAAGCATAATGAGGTTGGAATGAATTAACAGATAAATTTTCAATCGCATGAGCAATCACAGGTTTTGATTCGAGATCAGCTAATTGAATTGGAATCTCAGCTGGACATGCTTCAATCCCAGCAGTCCAAAATGCACGGCTTCGTTTCGCGATTGGAAAAGTGAAGACAAGTTGCTCTTTCCTTTCAATCTCTGCAATTTTTGGAAGCAAATATTCAACTCGAACTTGTGCTGGAGAATTGACTCGAATCAATGAAAGGCCCGCTCGTCGAACTGCTTCAAACCCTTTCTTCGAGTCTTCGATCGCAATCACTTGATCTGGGTAAAGTCCGAAAGAGGCTGCCGCCAATTGATAAATTTCGCCGAATGGCTTTGGTTGTTTGACATCTTCATTACTCAAAATTACGTCAACCGAATCAAGCACATCGATTCGTTGTAGTAATCCCATCACTGATGAGCGAATGCAATTTGAGGCCACTCCAATCAAAAAGCCGAGATTTTTCAATTGTTGCAATGTTTGCTTAACTTCTGGATCAACTGGAAGAAATTGAAATCCAGCTTGAGTCAGTTCTTGCTTACGAGTAAAAATATCATCGTGAAATTGTTCAGGCAATCCCTTCAACGATGTCATTTTCGCCAACTTTTGTCGAGTTGACAATCCATCATACAAAGCAAGATGTTCTTCATGAAGAAGAATATATTTGTCTCCCGCGATTTCAGATAAAGCTTGATTAAAAGTCTGAAAATGAAGATCTTTTGATTCAATCAAAACTCCATCAAGATCAAACACCAGCGCCATTGATCGATTAAATTGATAAAATCCTTGATGCTGAAGCACCTTTTCTGGATAATCAGTGCAAACTCCTGCAACGGCGTGGCGGAGAACTTCTTTCGCGTTTTGTTCCGACAAGGCAACAGCTACCGAAGTATAGCTAAATGGTTTACCTGGGAAAGTCCAGACTAATCCACTTGAAGTCAGAGTACAATCGTCATTGTGATGAAAGAAATATTCAGCTTTGATTCCCTCAAGTCTTATTTTGTGTAGAGTTTGGATATCTTTACAGTGTATCCAAAGACCTTGACGGTCAAGAAAATCTCGATCGACTTGATATTGAGGTCCGTCATGACCGAGCCACCATTTTCCATCGATGTAACGAACGTCAATCTCAACGTTCATAATCGGAAGTAGTTTATTAATCTGAGCAGGATGATTTTCTATTTTTGCATCAGGCCCATTCAAATATCCTCGATGAGAAATAATACAGGGATATTGACAATACGAAAGATATTGTTCAATTTGATGGACATTTTTCTTAAGAAGATATTGATAGCAAAATGAAGATAAATCCTTTGGAACGCCAAGTCCCCACATTCGATCACAAAATTCGATCCCAAAATTCATTCCTTGTTCAATTCCTTGATTATAGACTGGAGCAACATAAAATTCTTGATTGACTCTCAAATTTTTTTCAATCATTCGTTCGGCGCATTTGACATAATCTTGTCCTCGCTTCCAAAAATAGATCCCCACCGAGGCATTTTCACTAATCGGTTCTTTTTCTCGAATTTCGGTGACTCTTCCTTTTGCATCAACTTGCACATAACTCCATTTCGGATCATTCCTTCGGGAAAAGCAAAGAATTTGCCCGTCAGAATTGCTCTCGAAACATTGTTGATAAAATCTTGCATCCCATTCGACATATTGATCTGCGTTGGCGATTAACAGAGGACCATCAAAGTATTGTCTGGCCAGCAACACGGTGCAAGCTGCTCCTTCAGTCAAGCGATCGACAATTACGAATTGAACTTCAACTTGGCGGAAGGAATGGACTATCGATTCAAGCTCGGATTGAAATCGTTGATCAGTATTTCGAAGAACGAACACAATTCTTGTTGCAATTTCAGGTAGATGTTGGAACAAATTTTGTATCACCCACCAAATCATTGGTTTTCCTCCTACATTGATAAATGGTTTCGATTTGAGAAAATGATTGTTGCGAAATCGGGAACCTTCACCCGCCATTGGAATACAAATAGTCAACATTGCCAAGGTTTGAAGAGAGATATTAATGTTTAAGTCTTAGTCTTAGTTTTAGTTTTAGTCGATTGGAAAATGGAAATACTAAAAAAATGATTGACCCATTGTTGAATACAATTCAAATCACTCAACTGAGCAATGACATCTTTTGTTCGGCTTCAAGACACTATTGTGAGAGTAGATCGAATTTTCAAAGTATTCAGATACGAATTATCATCGGGAACTGGTGAAAAATGGTGGAAGATTTGTATTTTTCTAACTGATGATGGAAAGAGTAAAGATTATCAACCCCAAGCGGTTGGATCTTACACAACTGCTGAAGAACGAGACAAAGATTTTGATCGAATTGCAAATGAATTGACTCAAAATACGTCAAAAGTTGAACTTCAACGAGCTCCTGTATCGACGTTTGGGCCGACAAGTTCCAGCGGGGCTGACAAGGGCTTCTTCGTTGAGAACCAAAATGTAAAATGAAAAATCGTTAAAAAATAATATACCATTTATAAAAACATAAATATAAATGGTATATTACCTTCTCAAAACTCAAATTCCTTCAAAGCGAACCAAGCGAACGAATTGGAATAGACCGGCATCTTCAAGTGAACCAGCAAAACATGGTATTTCAGTTCGAAATGAATTGTGGTGGGCAAGTCGATCAAAACAAAAGATTGAGCAAGTTAAAAGAAGTTTTCTGAAAAATAACCCTGACGCGAAGCCCTCAATTAAATTGACCTTGCTTAAAGTTGATAGGATTCCAGATGGATTTTTGTGAGAGAAAATTGATTATTTTCTCCAACTTTCTACAGAAAAGTCAAATTCTGAAGATTCAAAATCATTTCGAATGACTTCTTTTATTCGATGTCAAAACTATCTCATTAACACTTCTTCTATTCGAAGATTGTTCAAGACTATGAGCACAAGAATCGACTTTGTGATTGGTCCCGATGGCAATTGTGCGAACGAAGAGTCCCAGATTCTTTATTTTGAATACGGAGCCGAAGGAATTCGAGATCGTGAATTCGAACGATTCGTTTCAGAGTTGATTCGTTCAAGTGACAATACCGTGAAGAATGTAGTTGGAACATCAAGTCTAGCTACTTCCAGCGCTCCTCCAACCTCGTCGGTTGCCGCTTCGTCATTTCCACCGCAATAATATTTCTCTTCCTCTCGAGGAAAAGAAAAAGAACACTTTAAACGTCTCCTCGAGACTTTTTAAATTGATTAAACTTCTGGATCAAGTTGCTGATACTGTTGTGATTCATTTTCAAATTCAAAATCTCGACTAAACCGTCGGACACAAAAATAGAATTGATGAAGGAGTATCATCAGCAGAATAGCTATACCTAAATCTCGAATACAACTTTGATCTTCAACGATGAAGATTCCAACCACTAACAGAGGACAAGCTCCAATGAAGCTGAGCAATCCCATCACATAACCAAGAGGTACACATTTGCCACAAAGATCAAACAAAATTGATACAGCCGATGAAAGAAATACACATCCGGTTAAAAAGGACCACAAATGAATTGAACTTGGACTGAAAGTCGAATCTTTACAATCATTTTGATCTAAACTAAAGCTAAGTGCCAACGATCCTCCTCCAGCTAATCCAAATGCGAATAGTGCCAATACTTTGAGAATGAATCTCATTTGCTTCTTATCAAAATTAAAGGAAAAGAAATCATTTTTACCAATTTCAAAGAGAATTTGACAAAAAAATTGATTCCTCTTTATAAATCATCGCATCAAAATGCGCCTCATTCTCGCAGCCGATAGTCATGGTGGTATTGCTTTGAAGGGAAAACTTCCCTGGCTGGAAGATAAAATCTCCGACTTTGACCATTTTAAGAAGATGACTCAAAACGGATATCTTTTGGCTGGCAGAACGACTGCTGCTTCTTTACCCCCTCTTGATGGGAGAACCGTTTTTTCCGTCTCGAAAAAAACCGAAGGAAAACATCTCTCTCTTGAAGATGCCCTGCGACATTGCTCTGATATGAGAAGAGAAGTTTGGTGTATCGGAGGATCAAAGTTTGCTCAAAGTTTGCTTGAAAAAGGTATGATTACCGAAGTGTTTTTGACCGTCTTTCGAAAAAATTACGATTGCGATTTGTTTCTTCCGGAACAATTGATGCCAATTATTAAATCTTTAAACAATCTTTCGAATCAACCCCAGATGTTTGACTCGGCATGGGGAATTGCTGTTTATCAAACATTCGACCACTACACCGTTTATCGATGCTCTCCAATTAACCAAGATGCACGTGCATTTCAAAAGCTGATGTTAAATGTACATCAAAATGGACTTGTGAAACAAAATCGCACTGGAGTGACAACTAAAAGTCTGTTTGGAGCTCAACTTTCTTTCAATATTGAGGGGTGGAGATTTCCTCTTTCAACTTTGAGAAAGTCTTTCTTTCGTGGGATTGCGGAAGAGCTTCTTTGGTTCTGTCAAGGAAAAACTTGTTCAAAAGATCTTGAAGAGAAGAAGATTAATATTTGGAAAGGAAATTCAACCCAAGAATTTCTTCAAAAGAGTAATCTTCCTTACGAAGAAGGGGATTGCGGTCCAATTTATGGATTTCAATGGACTCATTGGGGAGCTGAGTACCAAAATTGCCACACTAATTATGGGCATCAAGGTATTAATCAGCTTGAATGGATTGTCAATGAGATTAAACAAAATCCTTCTTCACGAAGATTGGTTCTCTCCGGATGGAACGTGAAAGATATTCCGAAGATGGCTCTTCCACCATGTCACGTCTTGTACCAATTCATTGTCGAGGAAATCGACGGAAAAAAATATTTGAGTTGTCATATGTATCAACGAAGCTCTGATATTGTTCTTGCTGGAGAATGGAATATTGCCTCGGCATCACTATTGACCTTTATGATTGCGAAAGTAACTGGATGTCTTCCGAAAAAGTTGATTGTTAGTTATGGAGATGTGCACATTTATGCAGTCCATCATGACGGACACATTGCAAGATATCTCGAACGTCTTCCCCATCAATATCCAACTTTATTCTTTCCGCAAAAAGATAAACTAACAGATTACACCAGCAAAGATTTTACACTAATTGACTATTATCCCCATCCTCCACTCGATCTTGAAATGGTTGCGTAAAAATTGCTTTTTCTTTTCCCAAAGGAAAAGAAAAGAGTATGCCAATACCAAATTTCGAAATCATTACAATTGTCGCAGTTGTCGTTGCAATTATCTGTTTATTGATTAGTTTGAAGAAACCGAATAAAACTTTACCTGTTGCTGCTCTAATTATCTCAACTGGAGCAGCCATTCAAGCAATTTATTCACCTTCATCTTCGCCAAAAACCGAAGACTCATCTCAGAGAAGCTTCGAAAAATTGACTCAGGCCTTTAATCGCCTTGATCAACTTCCATCTCCAGGAGATCAATTTCGAGTCTGGTATCCGGAAGATCCAAGGTTATCTCCAATTACAACAGTTTTATCCAGAAACGAAAAAAATAGCTATCTCGAAGAGAGAAGAAAAATTATTGATTAATCTCTTTTCTAACGATGATTCATCGAACATTCCAACCACTCCATCAATTTTCGAATCCGCAAATTCGTCGGGTGATGCAAGGTAAATTTTCTTCTCCAGAAGAAAAAGCTCTTCATCAAGATTTCACCGAAGTCCAATTTTATCTCAGAATTTTCGGCTTTCCAAATATTCTGCAAACAGGAGAAGAATTTTCCTTCAAATTGAGTGAAATTTATGTGAGTCGATTGTTGAATCTTGCCAATGACTATCGAGATACCGGTCAACGTGCATTTTTGATTTGGATGGGATTTCGATTCCTTGGAAATATTCTCCAGTATAAAAATCTTTTTGAACAAAAAAGATTTCAGAGAGACATTTCAATTACGATTGAAAATCTTGCCCTTGAAGGCTTGTATGTTGGACATTTAATTGATCCAGACGGGGTAATTTTATCACCCTTGTTATTGGAACATGAAATGAGTTTATTTGATTTATTCGAAAAATTTCCTTTACCATCTTAAGGATAATAATGAATTTGCTGATTTGAATCGACACGAATATGAGAATTTGAATCGAAATCTTTTGGCTTTTCGTAACAAGCTTTTAATTTTTCAATCTCAGCTTCCGGATCTTCAATTGGTCGATCTATCTTTGAGAAGACTTCAATAAGAGGATCCCAATAATCTTCCTCAAAGCTCTCTGATATTTCTTCAGAGGGAAATTCAACCCAAATTTGTCGTTTCCTTATTTCAAATAGAATATAGTACGGTTTTGCACTCATCGTTTCTCTGGTTGAGAAAAAACGTGAATCATTTTTTCTCAACCAGAGAAACGATGCTTCTCAAATGGATGCTCGAACATGAAGACACTGTCTTTTTGAATATTGCAATTGTCATCTTGATTGTAGCAGTGTATAATCTTCTCTCTGGTTCCGCCAATGGAACTCGGCTACTTTTATTCGGTCTGCTTTTATTTATCTTTCTTCTCGAAGAATCTTCTCTCGGCTATTTGTATGGATGGCATCAACTCAGACAACTCGACCAGATTCAAGTTCCAGGTTTCGAATCGCGATATACCAGTGACGAAGATGCTGAATTATTGATGTCAAGGTTTCCTTCAACTCCAGATCAAGTTGAGCCTCCCCTTTCGGAAGAGGCTCAGAATTTTCTTTCCAAATTTGAAGGGATTCCATCGGCCGCAGAATTAAATAAGAGAAAATCTGTCCGTTGGGCCAGTGATGTTTAACCAGTTCTTGAAAATCTAGTCAATCTCGAGAACGTTTAACCAGTTCTTGAATCCCTCCAAAAAGTTAATCCTCTTATTTTGCTCTCCCAGAGATGTTCGGTTTAAAAAATTGATTTCATTTCTTTTTCCTTTGAAAAAGAAAACTCCTCTCAATGTTTGTCGTTAAACGTGATGGTGTCAAAGCTGCGGTGGATATTTCAAAGATCCAACGGAAGCTTGAAGATGTATCAAAGAAAATTTATCCCTTGACTAAGATTGATTTGAATAAAATTGTACAATTGGTTCAAGAAGGTCTGTATCAAAACATCACAACGACTGACATTGATAAATATACCTCAAAGAAATGCATTGAACTTTCTCTAGTTGAACCCGAATATGGAGTACTTGCCTCTCGATTGCTGGTCGATAATCATCATCGAAATACTCTTTCAAGTTTTAAGGATAAAATGAGAATTTTGTATCGCCGTCATGATAAACAAGGAAAAACTCACCCTCTTATTTCAGCAGTATTTTACAAATTTGTCGAAATGCATCAAAAAGCACTCGAGCGAATGATTGATTACGATCGAGATTATCTTCTTGACGTATTCGGATTTATGACTCTTGAGAATCAATACATCAATAAGGTCGATGGACAAATGGTTGAGCGGCCTCAAGATCTGTTCATGCGAGAGGCGATTACTGTTTGTATGGATCCGACCAACTTTAAAAACGAACAAGTAATCGAGAATATTCATTTAATTTATGACCTGTTGAGCTGTCGTGCTTTTACCTATGCAACTCCCACATTGAATAATTCTGGATTTCGTAATCAGCAATTGAGCAGTTGCTTTCTTCTCAGTATTACTGATTCGCTCGAAGGAATCAATAAGGGTTTGGTTGACGCGTCAAAAATTAGTAAAATGGGAGGCGGAGTTGGAATTAATTTTTCATCAATTCGTCCACAAGGTTCATTAATTCGAGGAACAAATGGTTATTCAAAAGGAGTTCGAGAATTCGTTCGCTCATATGGACAAGCGAGCACCGCCTGGGATCAAGGAGGAACTCGTGCTGGTAGTTTTGCTCTCTTCTTGCGTGATTTTCATCCAGATTTTATCCAATTTATTGGAATGAAAAACCCTCGGTTGCATGAATCTCTCGGAGATCGGAGAATTTTTTACGCTGCCGCATTGAGTGATATGTTTTGGAATGCAGTTCAAAACGATAGTGAATGGCATTTTATTAGTCCAGAAGAATCACCCGGTCTTGAAAATTTGGTTGGAGAAAAGTATGAACAAGAGATTAATCGTTTAGTCAAAGAAAAGAAATATCAAAGCAAAATGCCTGCACGAGAAGTATTGAAAGAAATTATGAGAAATCAATTCATTTCTGGAGTACCTTATATTATTAACATTGATCAAATCAATCGGAAGAATAATCTTTCTCACTACTCGAATGTTCTTTCTTCAAATCTCTGCGTTGAAATCACTCTTCCATCATCAGAATTCGAATATGCAGTATGTAATCTTTGTTCAATTGTGCTACCGACTTTTGTTCACCAAAAAGGAGATACTTTTGGAGATCTTCAAACTTATCGATCTCCAAATTATCTTCCAACTAAAATTACTGATCCAGTCTTTGATTTTAATGGACTGGCTCAAGTGGTTGAAAAAATTGCCGAAACAATGGATCGCGTGATTGATCGTAACAATTACCCTGTTTTGGAAGCTGTACTATCTAACTTTCTTCATCGCCCGATTGGAATTGGATCAAGTGGATTTGCAAATGTTTGCTGTTTGATGAAAACACCGTATAACTCCGAACAAGCAGTCAAATTGACCTCTTACATTGCTGAGACGATTGCTTATGGAAGTTTGACCGCCTCGACTAAACTGGCCAAAAAACTTGCCACTCCAAAACAAGAGGAAAAGAGTCGCAAAATGTTCGAATTGTTTGAAGAACGAAAGAAGATTCTTCGAGAAAAACAAAATCTTGAAGCTTCAATTCGAAGTCCCGATCGGCCTGTCGAGGGAAAAACATCACTTCGAGATCCAGACTTGATTGTAAAAGAAATGCTCGATCTTGCGCGTGAAATTGGACCTTATCCGAGTTATTTTTACGGAGAAGGGGCTCCAATTTCAAGAGGTCATTTTCAATGGAAAATGTGGGGCTTGACTGAACACGATCTCTCGGGGTTTTGGGATTGGGGTACTCTTGAACAGCATATTCGAAGATATGGAGTTCGAAATTCGCTTTTGACTGCTCAAATGCCGACTGCAACAACTGCACAAATTATGGGTGTCAATGAAAGTGTTGAACCTTTTACAGCAAACATTTACCGTCGAAAAGTACTAACTGGAGAATATGAAGTGATTAACAAACATCTAATTTCCGATTTAACTGAACTTGGAATGTGGGATGAAAATATGAAGAATTTTTTGGTTGGCGGAGGTTCAATCCAAGATCTCGCCTTACCTCCTTTGTACAAGGAACTCTATCGAACTGCTTGGGAAATGCCACAAAAAATTTCAATCCAACATGCAGCTGCAAGAGGACCTTTTCTCGATCACTCCCAATCATTCAACGTTTGGATTCCTAATAAACCGATTGGAAATATTGAAAGAGCTGATTTACTTTATCGAGTTTTGATTGAGGGGTGGAAAAGTGGATTGAAAACTGGAATTTATTATCTTCGTACTGAACCTGCTGGAGAAGCTCAAAAGTTTACTGTTCCTCTTGATGTATTGAGCAAAATCCAAAAAACCGAGATTCCACTTACTCGTAAAATTGAAATCAAATTTGAAGTTCCTGGTGAAATGGGGTGTCTTGTCTGTGGAACATGATTTCAAAAGAAGAAGGTACAACTATAATTGATCAATGGTTGTCGAAACGAAAACTTCATTGTCAACTTGAACAAACTGAGACAAGTTTAACCAATTCAGAAAGTCCCGAAAGACGTTTAACGCTTCGTTTTGATCAAACTAGTTTGTTGATTCCTGTAGAAGAATCAAAAGAATACTATGATTATTTCGATTTGAACAAAGATCTTAAGAAAGTAAAAGAAAATCAACAATTTACTTTGAGATGTTTTGGACATCCGAACTCAATTGTTCTATTCAAAAATTTCCGATTGAATACAATCCACTTGCACATTACCAATCAAAAAGAGTTCGATTGGTGTTGTCAAGAGGATCTCAAATTAACTATTCCATTGCAAGTCTATCTCACATTTATTCCTTCATCTTTCTCTCAGCAGACAAAGAATCAATTGAATTGTCATTTTCCGCTTTGTCTTAAAGTAAAATCGGGTGATATTTCTCGAGGATATTCGGTGTTAATCAAAAATGCAATCGTAATTGTTTAACATTAAATAATGGTTGTTTTCTCTTCGGAGAAAACAAATCAAAAATGTCTCAAGGACGAGTTAAAACAATTGATTCTTTTCCAAACATGAGTCGGTTGCATGTTATTTCTGCGAAATCAAAGTCAAAAAATTTCAATCTTCCCTCTCTTGATGAAGTTGAATCGGTAATCAAATCTCGAGACGCAGTTGGACTTATTCGTCGAAATGATATTTCCCAAAGTGCTAGTGAATTAATAAGTCCTTCAGGACGTTTAATGCCTCGAGATGATGTCTCATCAAGAAGTGCCACTGATTTAATAAGTCCTTCTGAACGTCCAATAACTCGAAGAGAGCCTGCTTTCGATGATGAATACGAAGCTCCAGATCTCGATTCAAGTCAAATGAAATCAATGTTTGAACAATTGGCCGAGGAAAGTCGAAAAGAAAATGAACGAAATTCACCAAAGAAAAAGAATAAAAAAGACAAGAAACTTTACGATGCTCGAAATCATGTTGATCAAAGAAAACTTCAAAACGATCAAGCCCCCGAAATTGGTGATAGAGGAAATCGGCGGAGAATCTCAGTACAAGAGCTCGATCTTGACATTATTTATCCGAACTATGACAATTACCTTGATCCAAAAACCTCTGGATACAAAGTAGTGATGATTGGAAAAACTGGTACAGGAAAGACCACAGCTCTCCGAAGTATTATGTACGAGAAGTCTGAAATAATTCCCTGTGCACAAGTCTACTCTGGATCTGAAGAATTCAATCATCAATATGCAGAGTTCATTCCAGATGTATTTATTCTCGACAATGACAGTGATGGTAAATGGGACAAAGAAGCTTATCGAAAGATGATTAAGAGACAAAAAATTGCAGTCAATTATTTGCAAAATCCATGGAGTATTATTATTTGGGATGATATTATTTCAAAGAAAAAGCATTTTGATGATCCAATGGTTAAAAATACATACAAAATTGGACGTCACTGGAAGATTCTACATTTTCTTCTCTTGCAATATGGCATGGACATTGAAAAAGATATTCGAGCTAATATTGATGGGGCATTTTTGTTTCGAGAAACCAAATTAGATATTTGTGAAACTTTATTCAAAACTTTCTCCGGAGGAATCGAAACTTTTCGAGATTTTCGAAAGATTCTTGATTTTTATACTAAAGATTTCAAAGCTTTGTACATTCATAATCGAGGTGCAAGTTCCGATTTCAAGGATTGTGTCTTCTATTATGAAGCGAGAAAAGATATTCCTAAAGACTTCAAATTTGGTGCTCAAGAAACATGGATGTACAATGATGAGATCTATGAGCCAAATTCTGCAGTGGAAATGTTCTTTTAATCATTGTCAAGACTTTTTGAAGTGTTTAACCAATTCAGGGAGTCCTTTTGAGGACGTTTAAGTTCGATTAAGCAATTTAATTAGTCCCAAAGGACGTTTAATGTCACCGAAAAATGAACGTAAAGGATAAATATCAAACACTGGTTGCATGTGGATTGTCTGATTACCAAAGTTATCTTTTTCCTTTCCTTTGTCGAGATCTTTATGATCCTCGTTTGCTTATTTTAATTGGTCAATATTCCGAATACCGAGATATTTTTATTGTAAACATGGTTTCAGGATTGCGTTCTTATTGGATAAATACACGTTCGGTATTTCCCTTTTTGCCAACTGCTGTATTTCCAATTGGAGAAACGCAACTCGAGTATACAGGAAGTTCGGAAGGTGAAAACGTTTTGTCTGACGATCTTCCCTATTATCTTCAAATGGATTAATTATTGGATCAAAATCCAATAATAAAAAATTATTCCTTCATTCCTCTCATTCGATTAAATTCTCCATCTCGAACGATTGTATAACTTACTGTTCCGGTCAGTTCGGCATATCGAAGAGCATCAAGTGGAATCAAACGATTATCAATTGAGTAATCAAAAAGTAGAGGTTTATTCACTTCAGAAAGTGCTTCAGGATGTTTATCCTGTTCAGACATATCTTGAGGTTCGCTGGTGGCCATTTCTAATGGTGAAAAACTTTTAATTCAATTTTATCCAACATTTGATAAATTTCTTTCCAAGAAGGTCTTTGAAGAGGGTCTTTTTGCAAACATCTATCGATCAGAGTTTTATATTCGTCCAAACAATCAGGCATCTCGTATTCTCCAGAAAGAATATTTGAAATGGTTAGACCTTCATCGAGATCGGCGAAAGGAGAATTCGGAGAAAGAAGTTCATAAACCAAAACTCCATAGCTCCAAATATCATGAGCATATGAATTACTACAGCCGAGTATCATTTCTGGAGGAATATAATCAACCGTTCCGGCAAAATCATTTGCTTGAGGAAGTCCTCTTCGTTCGGCATCAACAAACATCACCGATCCAAAGTCACATAGAATAACTTCATCCTGTGATTTAGTTCTAAATTTATTTGCTCGAGGACTTGAGACAATTTCACTATTTGACAAGAGAAGATTCTCAAGTTTTAAGTCTCGATAAATGATTCCTTCTGAATGGAGGAAGTCGAGAATCTTTGCGATTTGACGAAGATATCCAGGAATTTTTTTCTCTGGAAATCCATGTAGTTTGAGAGTAAAGAAATCAGTCGGATGATATTCGAGGATAATACATTGATCAAATACTTTATCTCGTTTCTCGATTAAATCAATAAATTTACAAATTCCTTTACTTTGCCGATTTCCAATATATCGATAGAACGCGGCTTCATTAGTGAGTTTCCATTCTTCTTCACTTCCAACCAGAGTTCGTTGATGTTTGAGTGCATACTTTTTTGAACTTTTCTTTTGTTCGTCAACCTCGAATGCGAGGTAAACCTTCGCATTTCCTCCTTTTTGGATGCAAGTTGAAACGACATATTTACCGATTTGTATTCCGGTCAGATTCATCTTCACTGCTACCATTGTCATCTTTTCTTTCGGGAGAAAAGTCTTTTTTACGAACTTGACAAGTTTGAACTTGTGTTTTCTTCGAATATCGATCCCAAATTTCAGGCGGACAATCCTTTTTCGAGAGAGAAGATCTTACGGAATCAGTCAATTTGACTGAATATTCTCCAGCAGAAAGAAATTGTGTATTTTGCTCTTTCATCAGTCGGATCATCGTCTGACGAATTTTCGTCTCTTTCGCTTGAAGGGCGGCAATTTTTTGTTTCAATTGATACCAATCGCGAAGGAGATCGCTCATTTTAACCAGTCCAAGAGACGTTTAATTCCAATCGAATTTTTAATCGAGATATTTCTTTCCGATAAAAATCAATAGAATCACCAGCAACAAGATAATGATAATGTAAACACTATTGTCACATTTGTACAACCTTGAACATACAGGACAAGATTGGATATGCTGAGCAATCTCAATACAACTAATCACTCCAAAAGACTGAGGAAAATTTTCCTGTTTTTGAGGCGGAGGTTGAGCCACTGGGAATGAATTCTGATAATAGTTGTAATAAGGAGGAAACATCTCTTGTTTCGGTTCATAAGAAGGTTGGGGTTGAGGCATTGGCAATGGACCTGAAAGCATCTCTTTGGTCGGATAATCACCTCCAACCTGAGCTACCTTATCTGGATTGGCTTCAAGGTCAAAATTTTGCATGAATGTGATTCCAGACATATTTCGAATCTTTTCTTTCCTTTTCGAGGAAAGAAAAAAATTAATCTTCAGTCAATGATTTCAATAATTTCAATAGTTAATCTTCAATTTCTTCGCCTTCCTCAATTCGATCAATTGCAGAAGTTAAGACAACTGAATCTAAAACGGGGCCGATTGGACATCTACTTGGAAAAACGAATGATAATTTTTGTTTCAGTTTAAGCAATTCCTGATCAAGCTGGGCTCCAGGTTGGTCAGCTTCGAATGGAACGATTGGATAGACGTTACAAAGTTGATTCTTGTACACTTCATCATTATCATCAAGAAGAATGGTGTTTTGTGGATTAAAATTTGGAAATGTATCCCAGATATAGCGTAGATCTTTCAAGTTATCATCTCCATAAATTTGTTCGGCATGATTGCAGTGATGATCAAAGAGGTAAAAAGCAAGTTTTCTTGGTTTTCCCTGGAGAATAATCTTTTCAACAATGAAACTTCCATAATCTTTGGTTGCCGCAGTCCAAACACCAACATTAAAGTTTTCGAACAGGTAATCGAGAAAGTCTTGTAAATAAGGCCGTTCGTAAACGTAAAAAATAGGAACTTCTTTACCCTTTACATTCTCGGTCATAATATGAAACGAAAGACCTTTAATAATTTTCCCTGGATCGAGAGATGAAATGATTGTCGCATCCAGATCCAGAATCACATTCATTCTTTTTGACGAGGTCATTTCTTTCCTTTCGAAAAAGGAGAGAATTTTTTTATTTCAATTAATCAACTTCGAGAAATATCCCGATTGTGGCAAACGCTCCAGCACGAAGAGGTGTTCCAACCGTTAAAGAGACAATCGCAACAACAGCCATATACTTACCTTCAGCAACACACGAATTGTTTTCATTGGTTGCAAGGATCACGATTCCAATTATAGCCAATACAATCAACCACAAAATGTCGAGAACAAACACAATAATTGTCACGAGACGGAATAAATCTCCACCTTTTTGCCACCATTTGATTGCAATCACCGTAATGAGTGCAAACCAAAGAACCAGATCATGAAGTCCTTGAATAAAATTCCATTCATGAAGATAGAAACTTGCTCGTGTTTCTTGTTGGCATTCGGAATCTCGATCTTTTTCTCCTGATACAATCAAAAGAATTGCAATCGGTAACAAAAAGAATGAGACGGGAGTAATGACAGCAAGATATTTGCACATTGATCGAGATTCAATATTAAAAGTAAATTTAATTACTTTCCTTGAAGATTGAGAAAAAAGATCAATTTTCACATCTCGAAAGATGGGAAATGTTTTAACAATGTAACGAGAATCACTCCAACAATGAAAACAATTGTTTTTCAAATTGTTGGAATGACTTGAGTTCATCTTCATAACCATAGCCAGATTGGTCCCAATCGGCAAAAACTACACCGAAATCCTTCCACTGTCCATTTTGCTTCAAAAATTGCAACAACTTTTCTCCGCTCGAATTTTTCACATCAAATGCAAGACGATATCGCGAATACATTCCGTGATCCACAAAGTATTTTTGAATCTTCGCAGATGTACAATCGAATTGCTTGAATTCTTCAGACAATTTTTGAGGGAGGGGAAGATGAGTTACATCTTCATATGTGGTACCAAGAAAAACTTGCCATTCGAACTCTTCCTTCGATACACATGATGGTTCAACATCTTCATCACCAGACCAAAGTATTCCTTTTTCCGCTGCAAGACGAAGAACATCAAGAACACGAAGCCAGTCTGCTTTTGGAACTGCATGAGTAAAGGAACAAATCGAATAACCTTGTTCAATGTTGACATTTTTTTGACCAATTTTTCGAGAAACTTCGTAAGTTCCTCGTGCATCACCTTGACTACTATCAATTTGAAAAAGAGGTCGAACAATCAGACAATCTTGAGGATATGACATTGGAGTTTTGAAGTTCGAAAATGTTTTGTTTTTCTGTATGATATTGACAATAATAATCAATTTTCTTATCTCGAAAGATGAGAAAGATTACAAGAGTTTCAAGACGTCAAAAAGTTGAGTCTCGAATTGTTGGAATAATTCAAGTTTTTGCTGATAATCCGGTTCAATTATATCAGCTATAACTCGATTATTTTGTTTGAGAGTTTCAAGTAATTTGAGACGTGTTGAATCTAAAGAGTTCAAATCAATTACAATTTGAAAATTACTCAATCGATCTCCTGCAAGTAAACATTGTTCAATTTTATTTTCATCAAGAGTAAACTTTTCAAACTCTTCCGATAGTTGTTTCAGTTCAGGCACATCAAAAAAAGTTCCGTAGGAAGAAAGAAAAATTGCCCATGAAAACTTACTCCTTGATATTTGTTCCCGACGGGGAAAAATTTGCCAAACAAGACCTTTATTCAAAGCTTGAATAAAGAATTTAACCAAATTGAGATCTTCAAAAGAGGAATGAATATGTTCGTAATAAACTTCACCTCTCTCGGAAAGAGCAACATTTTTACCTTCTGTTTGCCGAGATATCTTATATGTCCCAACAGTTTCTCGGACACAAATTTCAATCCGAATAATTAGACAGTCTCGAGGAAAATTCATTCTTGATGGATTGATTCTTGATGGATTGATTCTTGATGGATTGATTCTTGATGGATTGAGAATGATTTGAAAGTTATTATTTCTAAAACATAACAATTAAGAAGTCAATTTTTACATTGAATATTGAATATTGAATATTGAATATTGAATTTTATCATACAAGAAAATTGATCTCCCTTCATTTGGAAATAAAAGAAAAGGAATGTCAACTGAAGGGGAAAAAGAGAATGTCGAAGAAATTAAAATTCCCGAAGACGAATCAAAGATTGACGATGAAAAGATCGAAGAAGAGAAGGTTAATGATGAAAATTCGGAGAAACATTATTCCGATTTGAAATCGGCTATCTTGAAAGGACATAATGTTTTTCTCACTGGTCCCGGAGGAACAGGTAAAAGTTACCTCATTCGGCGTCTGGTCAAAGAACTTGCCACTAATGCATACTATCAAAATATTGCTCTGACCGCAACTACTGGAGTGGCAGCTGAAAATATTCAAGGATGTACTCTTCATTCATGGGCTGGGATCGGAATTGGTAATCGATCTTATGATTATTACACAACTCGACTTCAAAAAGATGAAAACAAACGAGAATCGTGGACAAAGTGCAATCTTCTCATTATTGACGAAGTTTCGATGATGGGAAAGAAATTGTTCCATTTACTCGACCACATCGGAAAGGTACTTCGAAGATCAATTCGTCCATTTGGAGGAATTCAACTAATTTTTTGTGGGGATATGTGTCAACTTCCTCCAGTTGAAGATGAATATTGTTTTACTTCAGGATTGTTTGATAAATGTCAATTTTATTTTATCAAACTCACTCATCCATGGAGATTTGTATCAGACTTGGAATATTTTCAGCTTTTGTTGAGAGTTCGACTTGGTGAGCAAACTCCACAAGATATTGCTCGTCTTGAAACGAGAAAATGCTCGATGTTTCGAGACTTGGGAAATGAAGAAGGTGCTCTTCGTCCAACTCGCCTCTTTTCACGAAAAATGGATGTTCAAGAAATGAACATTGAAGAATTGAATAAATTGCCTGATCAAGAATATCATTATCAATCACATGATTCACTGATTCAGAAAAATCAAAAAGTCAAAATTAATCCTGAATATTACGAACAATTAATGGACAATCAACATCATCGTTTGACTCGATTGAAAAAAGGTGCACAAGTCATGTTAACTCGAAATATTTCGATTGAGCGAGGTTTAATTAATGGATCACGAGGAGTGGTACTCGAATGTCATGATTCAACTGTGATGGTCAAGTTTCGAAAATGCGAATATTTAGTCACACCTTCTACCGTTGAGTATGAAGATGAAAATTGTAAATATCGACGTGTACTGATGCCTCTTATTCTTGCCTGGAGCATGACCATTCACAAATCTCAATCGGCAACTCTTGATTATGTGATTGCCGATCTTGGAACAAGTTTATTCTCGAAAAATATGGGTTACGTGGTCTTATCAAGATGTCGTTCTCTTGATTCGATTTTTCTGAATAATTTATTGCCCGAACGAATTGAATGTGATCCATTGGCAAAAGAATTTGAGAAAAAGATTGATCGACAACTCGAGAAACAAAAGACGAGTTAAACTTGCACAGGATTAGTTAAACATCTCTCTTCTTGGATAAAGAATGGAGACTTTTCAAACTTGTTTTAATCAATGTTCACTTTCGGCTGACAGTTTGACTGAATTACTTTCAATTGATTCAAATCAATTCGAAGTTTTGAAAGTCCACGAATGGACTGTCAATTTGTCAAAAACATCAGTTAAACTAAAATGTCAGTCAATTGAATTGTATTGGAACTATTCAATCGAAGAAGTTGAAATTTTTATTTTCTTTGAACTACTTGCTTTACAGGCACAAATTAAAAGATATTCGAGTCAGTTTCTTCTCTCTTCATCAAGCAATTTTTCGGGAGATGCGTCTCTCTCCTCTTCCGGAAGTTCATTTTGCCTCGTCACGTCTTCAACAGAAGAATCACTGTCTCTGTAATCAGGATCTTGATCATAATCATTTCTTGGATCTTCATCGTCATGACAAAAATCGTCATCTTTGTGTTCAAGCCCATATTGACGAGCTTGATTGAAAGTTTTCTGATCAATCTTCAATTCAAGTGAAAAATTAGTCAAAGAAAGTTCCCTGTTGTTCGGTTCGCGAATGAAACATTCAGGACAAAGATCAAAATCGCATTCAACACAGGAAAACATTCCGTAAATCTTTTCGGTTCTGTTGATGGAGCGAATTAATAGGTAATCACGTTGACAGCAGTCGCAAATTCGGTACCAAATACTTGACGAATGAGTCGAAGGGCATTGAATTCGATCAACGTTGAAGAAGAATTTATGTGGATGATTTGGGTAATTGTACAAAGTGGGGGAAATTGTATGAGTTTCCATTTAACCAGTCTCGAAAAGACGTTTAACCAGTCTCGAAAAGACGTTTAACCAGTCTCGAAAAGACGTTTAACAAGTCTCAAAGAGACGTTTAATTAATTCAAAGAACGTTGTGGAAATAATATTCTCCGAAAAGAATATCATTTTTAACCAATTCAAAAAGTCTTGAAGAGACGTTAAATTAAAATTAGTCGAATTATATCTTCCTCTAAAATTTGATCTGCTTCAAATATAGCTGTCCTTAACAGCTGAATAAACCAAGTACGAATAACAATCAATCCTTCTTCCGATAAAACGACTTCAATTTTTGACTGTTTATCAAATAAAACAAGAGTTAATCCATGTGTCCGATCTTCAATTTGATGACTGCTAAACAATTCGCTCTTTTTGGCTTCATTTACAAGCTTTTCGAACGAAATTGCTAAAAAGAGGGAATTTTGAAATGACTCTTGTTTTTGCTGAACAAGGTCCATGATAAACTTCCTTTAGTTGATTAAGACGATTTTAAGATTGAAAAAAATAATCAATTTTGCTTCATCATTACAAAATTGATTTTTACTTTGTGATATTGGTTCGAAAAATAAACTAATGAAGTTTCAAACTGTCTACGGAGTTTTAATCTCAGAAACAGATTTGTTATCTTCTGTATCTCCGAAGAATGAGAGCAAATATCATCTTTCAATAGCTCAACTTCAGCCAATATTTAATCGGCGCGATTCGATCGGTGATGCAACTATAGAAAAATATTTTCCGGGTTTGCTTCATTTGATCAAAGAATGGGAACTTCGTTTACTTCCGGCACCAAACTATATGTGTCCTCAAAATCGGCCACATTATGTTTTCGGTCTCTTCTCAGAGAATATTAACTTTCATATTTGCCCAACAGAAGAAATGAAACAAACATTAGTGATGTTGAAGAAATATTTCAATATCAATCAGGAATGTAAATATTTTTACTTTAATCCGAAGGCGTTTAACCACTTCAATAAGTCTTGAAGATACGTTTAAGTAAAAATGATTTTTTCTCTCTGCGGAGATGAAAAATTCAAAGCTCCCGACATTTTCGTCAAAAAAGATTCATCAATGTTGTTCTATTTGATTGAACGTGGATCTCGAAAGATGCTCATTTCACTTGAGTCTGCAAATCAGGAACTACTTGATATTTTCCATCTCTTCTTTTCGAATAGCAGAAGAAAAACCCTGATTTCGGAGGCAAAAGATGTTTCTGGAAAATACTTCCATCTTTATTCTCGTACATTTCTCGAGGATGGACAAAGAACAGATGAATTTCATCTTTTCTTTGATGATGTGAGCGATCATCCTCAACGACAGTGGGGTAATCAAATTCCAGGATTAAATACCTACCAAAAAACATTTTTCTGGGAACTTTACATCCGAGGACCAATTTCTCAAATTGTTAAGTTGTCTCCTCAAGAGATGAACGTGCCTGTTCCATCTCCCTTCTTAACACAGCAATCAAGCTATCGAAAGGAACCTGTGCATTCTTCAACGAAAAAGCAAGATTATTTGCCTTATGGAGATACTCTTTCGATGCTTACCTTAAGATCTCCAGATCAAAGAAGAGTGGTTCGAATTCGACCAAGAGCATAGTTAGAAATATTCCTTTCTTTTCGAAGAAAGAAATTAATTATCACTAAATAAATTTAACCGGAAAATCAGCCTGCAGTGTACCTGGAATTGGGCAATCAATGTCTCCGAGATGAACTTTCTTATCTCGAGACCACTTTTTGAGTAAATTACTTGAACATTTCTCAAAGACAAGAACATGGTATCCTCCACGGGTCTCAATAATAGTTGGAGGAACGTTTTCAACTTTAAGATCTTCAAGGAGTTCGGGAAGATCCTTTTTATCATCAAGATCAAAAGAGAGGCATTCGGTTTTTGCCGAAGATCGCCTGACTGCAGAGATCAATTCTCGATCTAATTCGCGAGTTTGATTGTTATCAACGAAACGAGACATAAATCTTTTCAACAGTAATCGTTCAGCTTCATCTTTACTTCTTCCGTTAGTAGTTGAATAAAAGGCGAAATGCCCAGTTTCATTTCGGAGCGCAAAATTCAGCAGTTCAACTTCTTCTCGAAATTGTTCGGCTGTCAAAGAATTGCACAGTAAAAATCTTTCTTTTTTGTTTGTTCCTCCATATTTCGCACGATCAATGGTAAAAATCACTTGAAGGGTAGATGAAGATTGAATCAATTGAGCAAATCTTTCGATTTGAGCTGGATCATGAATTCGAGACTTGATTTCCATTTAAGTAGACTGAAAAATGTTTAACTCTCAAAAGGACCTTGAGGATGTTTAACCATATAAAACTGGTGGGCCATAAGGATTAGTCATCACTGGATCGGCACCGATTGCAATCTTCCGTTTACTTTCAAACAAATGGGATACACCAGGAATAACATCATCACCTGGAAGATTCCAAGTCGTTTGTGGAGCCGAATAATGATAGCGATTTTTAATTCCATAAGTTGGGTCAGTATAAGCCAGATATTCGACTGTATTGCTAATTGGAACGTCAGCCATTGAAACTTCGGGCATCTTGTTTTCAAGTAGTGCAAGTTCTTGATGGTCATACTTTTCAACATTACTAACTGCCGAAGGATTAACTGTCACTTGTAGATCATATTTGTCTTTCAATTTCGTCTTTGATTCAATCACCAATTCAACAACTGCCGTTGGAGCTGATTGCTTAACAGTCCAAGTATAATCTTTCAATCTAATCGTCTTTCCTTGGAAAGGTAGCTCGAGGATTGAATGAGCAGCAGCTGCCATTGCAACTGCCATTGGATCTTTGAGTTTGAGGGGAACTGTTATTTCTCCATCAGAAAGTGTTGTTTTGGCAACTGGTGTAATCAATGTAATCAAATCTCTATCGCGAATATACTTAATTGTTCTTACACGAGTCGCAGTTGTTTCCTCTGTCGGAGCAACTACACCTTCCATTGCTGAATAAGGTTTGTAAGTGATACTTGGTTTAACACCTTTTTCAACACGATCAGTCTTGGTGTAGACTGCCGAAGGAACAACAGTAGTCACAATCTTTTTTGACGTCAAAGCAATTTGACTTGGATGAATCGGATGATTAATATCGGCATAAGGAGTTTCAGTTGGAAAAGACACTGATGTCAAAGGACGAGGTTCTTGCGAATAATAATCCATCGGCAATCTTCCCTCCATTTGGTAATGCCAACCTCCCGGAGGTTGACTAAATGGATCGGTTGCAATTATTCCTTTTCCAATACCTGAAGGCTGTTTGAGTTCTTGATTCAAATATAGACTACCGGCTTGACCCATTCCCTGAGCAGGATTATTCGCCCTCGGAAACTTACGGATATATTCCGACATATCATGATTCTCGGAGTTTTGAATCACTTCTCCAATATCGACTTTGTCGTTTCTCGGTGCCATTCGTTGTTCATAATATTTGTTTGCACCGATATTTGAAACCCGGTAATCCAAATCAAGTGTATCGTATTTCGGGAATCCGAACATTTCTTTGTTAAAAAAAATTGATATTGTTTAATTTTTATTTAAAGTAACTAAAATGGACTCGGTACTCTCAGCCTTTATCCAAGCTCATCGAGCCGATGATCGTGAGACCCATTACAATTTCGTTAGCACTCTTCGACCAAAAGGACGTTACCTTTTTGATCGTGCTCAACTCGAAGAATTAATGAAATTGTATTGTAAGAGGCTAAATGATATTCCCAATATGATGTCCGGATTGGGAGAAATGCCTCAAGAGTATTCCATGTTAGTTGTTGATGCAGATATTAAGAAAACATTACTCGAACTTGAAGAAAAGTACAAGACGGATAATGAAGGAAAAAATGTCATTCCTTTTAAACAAGTCGATGAAAAAGGAATGATTACATACAATTATCTTCCCCCTATTTATACAGAACTTCAAGTTCGACAAGTAATTGCCGCTTATCAATTTGTAATGCAACAATTGACTCGTGATTTTGAGAACAATTATGCAATTTGTATTTTGCTTGAGAAGAAACCTTATATTAGTGATGATTATCTGAAATCAGGTTTTCATTTAGCTTTCATTAACTACTTTTGTGAAAAGTCTATGATGGATACTTATCTTATCCCTCGTGTTGTAGATAAAGTTAATGAAATGCGAATTTTCCATAGTCTTGGATTTGGAACTTCAAGTGATGTGTTAGATATTTCGAAGAAGATGCACCATTCGAAGCCGTGGATGATGTATGGATCAAGGAAAAACGAATATTCTGGATTTTATCAAGTGACTCGAGCCTTTGGAATGAATGGTGTTGAAATATCTCTCGATGAAGCTTTTCGAGGATATCAACTCTTCGATCATTATCAAAGACCGATTGATATTTCTCAAAACCGAGCTTACCATTATCCAAGAATTTTTAGCGTCAATCCAACTTATCGGAAAGTAGTTGAAATAGCTCCTACCTTTGACCCCCGGGACGTTGGTGTTGAAGTTTATCAAGACAAGAAGAATAGTAATCAGAAACCCGATCTTGACTATGAAGAGAGAATGAAATTGGCTCGCGAGCTTGTCCCATTGTTGAGTGCTGAACGGGCTGAAAATCATGATTTATGGATAGAAGTTGGTTGGGTATTGAAATCAATTAGTGAAGGTTCAGAGGAAGGATTGCAATTATGGAACGAATTTTCAATGAATTGTCCTGAGAAGTTTAATGATGCAGATAATATGAGGCGTTGGGCCAAAATGTACATCGGAAACTTTAAAATTGGTCGACTGAAACAATTTGCCAAAGAAGATTCTCCTGAGGAGTATCGCGCATTGATGAGCACTCGTTTTGAAGCCCGAATGGATGAAGCCAGTATGTCAAGAACTCATAACGACTTAGCCAAAGCTTTGTATGAACAATATTCCGAAGAGTTTGTTTGCGTATCAAAGAAAAAGAACCTTTGGTTTCAGTATCGAGATCATCATTGGATGCCATGCGAAGAGGGAATTGAACTGAGTAAGAAAATTTCTGATGATCTGGCACAAGAGTACTACAAAAAGAGTGGCGAGTTTCTCGATAATTCAAATAATATCGGAAATGAGGGCAAAAACAAAGATATTATGGCGAAATTCAAAATGGTCAGCGATTTAATCATTAAGTTGAAAACCAATTCATTTAAGAATTCAATTATGAAGGAATGCGCTGAAGTCTTTTATGATCGAGAATTTCTTCGTAAACTTGGTCAAAACAAATATTTAATTGGGCTCAAGAATGGAGTCTACGATTTGAAAGAACATAAATTCCGTGAAGGGAGAGCCGATGATTATATTTACCATCAATTGCCGATTTATTTTCGAGAATATAATGAAAATGATCCATGGGTGATTGAAACTCAAACGTTCTTTGAAAAAGTTATAGTCGATGATCAACTTCGAGATTATTTCCTTGATCGAATGGCCGAAGTATTGATTGGTGGCAACAAACGTAAACATGTCTATTTCTGGACCGGAAGAGGTAATGCTGGTAAATCTATGACTATGGAACTGTTTTCGAAGATGTTGGGCGAATATTGCAAAGAAGTGCCAAATTCTCTTTTTGTCGGAGATAAACCCAAAACAGGTCAAGCCTGCCCTGAACTTGCCAGAACTGATAAAGGTGTTCGACTCGTTTGTACACAAGAACCAAATAAGAAAGATCGAATCAATACTGGAGCGATTAAGGAATATTCGGGTAACGATCGTATCTTTGTTCGAGGTTTGTATGAAGATGGTGGAGAAATGCTCCCTCTATTTAAGATGGTCATGATTTGTAATGATCTTCCTGAAGTCACCAATAATGATCTTGCTTTTTGGAATCGAGTTCGTGTGATTGAGTTTGGGAGTAAATTTGCTTACAATGCACCAGTTTCCGAAGACGAACAATTTGAAAAGAGAATCTTTCCAAGAGATGATTTATTGGGTGAAAAATTTGAGCATATGGTCGAACCTTTATTTTGGATGCTTGTTCAACGATTGAAGAAGATTCCGATTAAGATCAAAGAGCCTGCTTGTGTCACTGATGCAGGTGAAAAATATCGACGATCTCAAGATGTCTACAGTAAGTTTATTGATGAACGTATCATTGTCGATGAAAAAGGAACAGTCAATATTAATGAAATGTATGTTTCATTCAAAGATTGGCATAAATCAACCTACAATAGCGGTCGACCTTTGCCATCCAAAGATGACATGTTTTCAAATATTGCTGACATGTGGGGAAATGCGATTAAGTTTTCTTGGCCTGGATATCGACTTCGACAAGAAAAAGATGACATTGCCGAAGGAAAAGCTGAAAAACATACTTCGTTTGACTTATCGAAACAGTTGGGTAAAGTACTTGGTATGCCAAATGGAATTGGAATGGTTAATCCACTTGCGACTCAACAAGCGTAAAGTATTTTCTCTCCTCGAAAGGAGATAAAATTATTCACTGAGTTGTTCATAAATGTTCCAAATAACCTCTTTCGTGTTACCATTAGGAACATCAATATCAATAGTCATCATTTCGATGCTAACGCTGCTAGAATAGCGAATTCTGACTTTTGAATAATCGGTTGGATGTTCATAAGCAGAATTAAAATCATCTTTCCGAATCACTAGTTGATTAGCACAGTTCAGAAATTTGCTTCTTAATTGAGAAGATGTCATATCTTTTTTCTCTTCATCCGAATTTTCCCACGTTCGTTTTATAAATTCTTGTGTTTCTTCCCATCCTTTGGGCATTAGAGCACCCACCCCCCCCCTTTTCAAAAATCTTAAAAGCAGAAGTCTCAGGAGCAGAAGTCTCAGGATTTGACATTGTTAATTCAATTCTTATTTTTAATTTTAGTCTTTTTGTTTTAATTCAAAAAGACTAAAATTCAATCAATTTTCGTTCCTCGAGAGGAAAGAAAAATTAATTCATTGCGCTGTCTTCAAGTGGATCTTCAATTGGTTCAGTTTCAACCTTCAAATCAATACCCATTGCGCGAACATACTCCGAAAGCAATTTGAAAGGGTAAGGAATTTTGACTGGATTTAACTCCGCATTGAGACATTTACATTTTTTGATTTGTGAATAAGTTCCACAAACGCTGCAAACTTTGGTTTCATATTTATCACTGCTTTCCAACATTCTTTCATTTAGCGCAAAGGCAGCACCATGAGAATTTAGAGCATCATCTTCCATTTGTCCGAAACGAATGGCCGCTTGATCGGGACCGTTCTTTCGCCCTGAATTTACAGGTTGTCCAGTTACAAACTTCTTTGGTCCAAGAGACTGAGCTGAAAGCTTATCTTGAATAAAATGAGTCAATGCTCGATAATAAGTCGGACCAATAAAGATGGAACAAGGTAATAATTCGCCTGTTCTTCCACAAATCATCATTTCGTCTCCATGACGTTGAAAACCATGTTGAACTAGTTTTGAGCCAACCATATCGATGTAATTCTTCATATAACTTTTATCTTCTGAAAAAGAAGGAGATCCATCGTAGTTTTCTCCTGTACACAAGGAAGCTTTGCCGCACACCGTCTCAATTAATTGACCAATTGTCATACGAGACGGAATACAATGCGGATTAATGATAATATCAGGTCGGATCCCTTCACTTTTACCATCAGCGCAAAATGGAAGGTCAACTTCTGACATGATCATTCCAAGTGTACCTTTTTGTGCATGAACACTGGCAAATTTCGAACCCATTAACGGATTGCGAATAAAACCAAGTCTAACTTTGACTAATTTGGCGCCTTCTGAACTTGTAGTGATTAGAATATCATCAACAAATCCTTCTTCTTCAAGACGATGTACAACTGAAATATCATGTCGTTGTTTTGGTTTGCCTTTCTCTTCCTTTTCTTCAATTTTACGAATCAAAACGTCACCTTTACAAACAGTTGAACCTTTACGAATAATTCCGTTTGGACCAAGTTTGAGATAATTGTAGTTTCGATTAATAGTTTCAATTGGATTAAGAAGATCAACAGGGCAAATTTTCTTTGCAAGCTCTTCAACTTCTGTGATCACCTTGTAGACGGTTGAAACAAATAAACCTCGTTGAATTGAAGCTTTGTTCATGACGATACTATCCTCAACATTCCAACCTTGACTCATAATCGCCACAATCGCGTTGATACCAGATGGTAACTCGTTGTAACCGAGATATTCACTCATTTTGGTACTAATCAAAGCTCGTTGAGGATAATGTAATTGATAGGAAGTTGTTTCGAAACGGGTCAAAAACATAGTTGACCAAATTCCAACAGCTTGTTTAGTCATTGAAGCCGAATAGATATTACGAGGACCTTGATTATGATTGAGAAAAGGCACTATGCTACAACAAACTCCAAGAATAGTACATGGATGAATTTCACAATAGTGAGTCTTTTCATCAACTTGACCTGGATAAAGAGCCAAATTTGATGTTTGTTCTTCGAGTTTATCGACATAGACTATTTTACCTTCACGAAGAAGATCATACCACGTTTTTCCAGAGACTTCTTGATCACTTTTAATCAGAAGCTCTCCATTTTCACATGCAAATAGTGGACGCATACAACGACCACCATCTGTATAACAATGAAACTCTTTGATTTTTTCTTGATAAGAGAGACTGATTTCTCCATGAAAGAGGCTATCTCGACGAGCTTTCTTTAGCTTATTTAATAGCTGATGAGGTTTTTCTGAAACTCCAATCAGCGCGCCATTCAAAAATACTTTAGCTTGGTGACAATTTTCAAATGACATTTGTTGATCGAATTCATCAACGTTCATTCGTATTAGAACTGCAACCAAGGGTTGTTCTGAAACTGGTGTTGTAATATGGGCCAGAATAGCGAGATTTTTAATAATACCTGCTTTTTCACCCTCTGGAGTTTCAGAGGGATCTGTGATACCCCACTGACTGTTATGCAACAGACGAATATCTACTGCAGTTGATTTTGAACTACAAGTTGCCGATGATCTTCGAGTGTGAGAAATCGCTGACATATGGTTTTTCAATACCATTGCTTGGCAAATACCTTCGGCTGTATAACCTGTTCCCGGAACACCCCAATTACCCGTGCTCATTGCATTATGAATTGATTTACTCAGACTTTCATCAGTGGTAAACTTCTCATAAGCAGCAGGATGAAAATTTAGTTCTTTAACCATTCTTTCATTGTAATACTTTTCAAACAATGGTCGAAAAAGCATTTCGAGCAAAGGTCCATCAGTATCAAACTTTCGATTTGCAAAGTTGTCGCGGTCATCTTTAGGCAATCTGCCCAAAAAGGCAAGAATTACTTTGCGAATCATATAAGCAAGATAAAAGGGACGAAGTTTAATTGGAACATGAGCCAACACTAAACACTGAAACAACTCTCGAAGAAAATCTTGATGCTTATCACTGGTTACGTTTGGATTAATATTTCCGATCAGAATCTGATAAATATCTCTTTTTTGTGCATTGAATGTATTGATCATCTGACGAATACAATCTTGTACTTGATAGTCTTGTGAATCATCGCAAATCATCAAACTCATTTTCTGAGTTGTATCTTCCTCAAATTTCCACAGTCCGGTATAGAAACCAAGCGTGTGAAAAAATACTCCAATTGGAATATCATTACTGAATGAAGGTACAGAAGTGACAATTGTTTTGTCTGCTTTAACTTTTAAACTCAAAATATAAGGTTTTGTATTGTTGATGACTACAGATCTAACTTCAATCATTGCTGTAAAAGATGTTGGTGGAGGACGGATAAAGTCTCGATTGTAAGGATCTCGTTCTCGTACAATTGTACAACGATGATTTCCATTGATAATATAATATCCTCCTTTGTCGTATTCACATTCTCCGAGTTTTGCAAGCTCTTCTTCAGTCTTTCCTGATAGATGGCAAAATTTACTTTTGAGCATCAATGGAATTGTGAAGATTTTTTGAGCCGGGAAAACCTGACGGCCGACATGCGCATGAGATTGGAGATAAACATCTCTTGTGACATCTGCATGAACCGAGAGAAGATAACTCATATTTCTCTGTCGACATTGATCTGGTGTCAATGCTGGGGAAAAGAAATAGGCATTACCAAGCTTATAACTGTAGATTTGTTGAGTCTTTGAGTCATAGACTTGAATTGGTTTGGTTTGTTGAATCACGTTTCGAACAGTATTTTCAAGGAAGTAATCGTATGATTCAATCTTTGAAAACATGAGTCCTCGATCACGAAAGAAGAGTTTGATGACTTTCCAAACATCAAGAATATCATTCTCTTGTTTAGGCGATTTTTCAAACTTTTCAATTGTAGGTTCGAGTGAAAGTCCTTCAAATTGAAGAGACAGTTCTTTCTCTTCAATTTGATTGTCTTCGAAATCAAATGAATTGCCGTTTTCGCTGTTCATTTCGGGATGTTTTTTCGAGAGTTTTTGCCTTTTTTCATCAATTTTTTTGCCTATAACTATACCTTGAAAAGTTGTACAAATATCTGTTTTAGGGTTACTACCCATCAAATTTTTTTACCGACAAATCGATGCAAATAATTGATAAAAAATTATTTTAAAAAAATCATCCCTCTCGGAAAGAGATGGAAGATCAGTTTCTCAAAATTCCACATATCCGAACAGAAAACATTGTTCAGGGCAATATTTATTCGTCTTCTAAACAATTACAAGGAAAAGCAATCTTTTTTGCTATCTACTCAGATAGATGTGGTCATTGTGTAAAGATGAAGCCGGAATATATTAAATTGGCTCAGGAATTGAATCGGAATGATTCAAAAGTTGTGATCGCAGCACTTAACTCGAACGGTTTGCCAAATGAGCCTGAACAAAAGGCGGCGCTTGATATGATGATTTCGGTTTTGAAGGCAAATGGAATTGAATTCGGAGGATTTCCTACCTTTATCCTCTTCCGTTCTGGTAAATTTCAAGAATATAACGGTTCTCGTGATGTAAAAGGATTCAAACAATTTCTCAATCAGTCTAGATTGTTGTAAAAAAATTGAAACTTCTTTGTTTGGATAATTGAAAAAATATCCATGAAGAGATACCTCACGAATGAGGAAAAAGAAGACTTCATTCAAAGTCTTCCTGTACCATCATTTTTTAAAGCCGAGATTCGTGCTCATCACCTAAAAAAAGTTAGAGATATGTTTTTTCCACAACTTGAAAGAAAAGTGTATCCCGAAACTATCCCTAAAATCAAAGAGACGATATGTAAGATTTATTTTCGTTCTCTGGCTGAACCTGGTAGTCCAGTTGGTCTTTGGGCGAGTCAGACCATGGAAACTTTGACTCAAAACAATTTGAGTTCTTTTCATACATCAGGTTTAGAAAAAAATATTTCAGCAGGTCTCTCTCGAATTACTGAATTGTATAACGTCAGTCAATCGCCAAAAATTGTCAGCTTTCATTTCGTTCCTCGGCAAAAGTTTTCTTCTGTTAAAGAGCTTAAAAAGAATATTCGACTTCCATCAGTCTTTTTTCGAGATCTAATTCGAAGACCTGTGATTCAAAAGCAGAAACCGGAAGCTTGGGAACATCAATTTGCATTTTTGTTTGAACAACCGATTCAAACTGAAGAATGGAGTGCAACCTTTTATCTTGATACCATTTTAATGATCAAAAACGGATTGTCTCTGGAATATATTGTAAATAAAATTGCTTCTCAAATTGGATCTCTCCAATTTCGATTTCGCCCTCATGTTAACCCCCCAGTCTTGAAAGTCATTGTTGATACAAGTAATCTCGAGACAAATGCACAGTTTAGCTTAGGAAAATCGGTTGAAGAAGAATATATTTACAAGATCGTATTAGCAAATTTAGAAAAGATTCATATCTCCGGAGTTCCTGGCGTTGAAGCTGCATATTTCAAAGAAACGAATGGTGAATGGTCATATGAAGGTAATGGAGGATCTTTGATTTCACTCTTATCACATCAAGATGCAGATCCCTATCAAACGAAAAACGATAATATGTGGGACATTTTCGATTGTCTCGGAGTTGAGGCAACAACACAATTTTTAGTTGAAGAATTGACACGAGTAATGTGTGAAAACGATTCTTTTATTCACCCTGCACATATTTCATTGATTGCAAGAAATATTACACAAGATGGATATCCAATGGCAATTAATCGTCATGGTATGACGCTTGAAAGATATCAACCGTTGTCGAAGATTTCATTTGAGGAATTTATCAAAAACTTGGTACAATCTGTCTATCAATCTGAAGTTGATCGTACAGCAACGATTGATGCTTGTGTCATGACAGGTAAAATTCCTCCAGTTGGAACAGGTATGTCAAAGATATACGTTGATGTTGGTAAACTTGAGAAAGAAATTCAAATAAATAAGGTTGTAAGTTCATCCGAGTCTCAACAATTAATGTACTTCTAACCAGTCTTAAAGAGACGTTTAAAACATTGAAAATTATCTCTCTTTTCGAAGAGAGATAATAAATTTGACCTGGATATAAAGATTATTCAATAAAATTATTGTGTAAATGTATTTGTTGCGGGAAATATTTAGGGGCAAAATCATGATGATTTGTATTTAAAAATAATTGTTATTTTAAAAATGGCCGAAGAGAAAATAAATATAATGAATATAACAAAAGGTCTCCATTTTGACGAAGGCTATATCAACTGGCAATTAAATAGGGTACTTTTTCTCATTAATTTAATGGGACGTGATTTCTTTCAGGGAAAGAAAATGCTCGAGCTCGGATCTTATCAAGGTGGAATTACTCAAATGTTTCATAATTTAGGAGCGAATATAACTGGTGTAGAGGGATCAAAGAAAAATTTGGAGTTTGCTAGAACTAAATATCCGCATCTGACATTTATCGAAGGAGATTGTGATGATACAACTTGGAGATATGACGAAAAATATGATATCATTATTCATTGGGGATTATTGTATCATCTTAAAACTCCCAAAGAATCGATATTGAATTGTATAGCCCATTGTGATATTTTATGTTTAAAGACTCTTGTTATTGATAAAACTATTCAAGAAGTTAATTTTGTTAATGAAGACAATGTTCATAAGCCGGATCAGGCACTGAACGGTACGGGATCTCGTCCCACAGCATCCTATATCGAACAAATATTGACAGATTCTGGAACTATGTGGACACGTTATGATAATACAGAACTTAATTCCAAATATCAACCTTGTTATTCAGCTGCTGACAAAAATACCGGTGGTACATATAGACGCTTTTGGGTAGTACACACACGTAAGTAACAATCCAAAGGGATGTTTAACCGCTTTGACTGATATAATAATCTCGAAAAAATGATCTATCTCTCTTCGAAAAGAGAGATAAAATGAACTTTTTCGAGATTATTACACAAATGGATAAATATCTCCCTCAAACGATTAATCGTGTTCAACAAATCATCGAAGTTGCTAACGCTAAAACATTAGAGATCAAAAGTAAACCAGAAGTAAAGAAAATTATTTTTGCTGTTGAACATTCAATTGAGTTTGTTAAAGAATTGCTTGAAGAAAAGACCACGAAAAGAATAAGAAGGAAACAACATCAAGCTTTACTCGAAAAAATTCGATCTAGCAATGATGATACTTGTTTGGAAATGGCCGATCGCCGAAGATCAATTCAAGCCGTTCTTCTTGCTCTTCGTTATGGAAGATACATTTCATCACTCGAAGCAATTCAGATTGCAATTAAGTATGGGCAATTTACTTTTTGTAAACTCGAACTTGAAATGTGGGCAGAAATTCCTTCCATTCCTGTAGATTATTACTACAAAGCAGTTGAACATGCAATTTACTTTTCCAGATATCGTTTACTCCGCCTTTTATTCACTCAACATTGTCTCGATTTTGAACATTTGTTTCAACATGCAAGACGATATTATCAAAAGTTACATCGGTCTGGACACCATTGTCACAGAAAAATTCAGAATTATTTGAGATGAGCCGAGAGAGATATCTCCATCGAAGAATGTAAATAATCATATTTTGACACAAGGCAATTGAAGAAGAAACAATCCATACCCAATCATTTTCGATTATTCCATAAGCAATTGATACGAGGTAACTTGAAGACTGAATGTTTAACATTTTGACTGAAATATCTCGAACTTTCTTAGTTCGAATCATTTTGAATATTTGAGGCAATCGATAAGTTAAACTCAGGATATTATACAAAATACCAAGAATCAAACTGGGAACTTCCATTCGAAAGAGAAAGAGCAATGAAAATTGAGTTTTTTGTTTGATTCTTTTTGAACAGTTCAATTTTAACGATGGAATCTTGGGTCGAAGAAACAGTTCGTAATTTCTCAGTTAATCTCCACACCGTTGAACGGGAAATGGGGAAAAAGTACGAAATTCCATCTGAATTTCGGTCAATAAATATTGATCAACACGAAGAGCAAGATCGACAAGAGCAAGAAGAAAGTGATCAAGAATCGAAAATGTCTGGAGAATCAGACCAAGATAATATTTTTAAACCTGGAGTTCAACTTTCCGCGAAATCTGATCAAAAAATCACCTTTCGCCAAAAGATGAAATATATGATTCGATTTGCAATTCAAAACCACACTTTGCTACCAGCTTTCCAGTATGAAGGTATTTCATACAAATACTCTCCGAAATTAATTGAGCGTGTGGTTGAATTTTTCAGTCGCGAAGAACAGTCTCGAGAAGAAGCGAATTTCTTTCGAAAGGAAATTTTAAGAGACTTTAATCTCACACTTAGTCCAAAGTTGATGAGAGAACTTTACAATCAGGCAGATCTTCGTAATGTCGATCATATGACCAAAGCTGAACTTCGACAATTTTTTGATTATGTGATCGAGCATCCATATGAAGATATTGGTCAAGTAGCAAAAAGATTCAACTACACAAGAGAAAAAACGAAACGAATTTGGAGAAGATATATTTACATCTTTATTTGCAAAGGTCGTCCTCGCATTCGACCTGAAGACTTTGATTTGATTCGACTTGATTTGCTTCAACTCGGACCAAAACGGAGATAATTTCCATCAATTGAAATGCGAAAAATGAATTATTTTTTGTATTCTTTTCGAAGAATTACAAATTGTTAAAAAGACGGGATGCCATACGATCAATTTACTCAAGTATTGAAAGTTTTGATGCGGATGCATTCACCTTTGTTTCCTTGTGTAACCGCGAAGAGACTTATGATTCGAACTTCAAAACCATTGTTGAGAAGATGGACTATTCGTCGAGGTTATCGACATCGAGTGAGTAAAGAAAAGAAATAACCTTTCGAGGTGATTTCACGATTTCATTACAATGGAGAATTTGCAGCGCAAAGTTCAGACAATTTTCGAAACGCTTTTAACTGGAGATATGAATCGGCCAGATCGTCATTCTTCTTTCCGGAGAGTTTTTTGCAACCGTCATGATCTTTTTGTTCGACAAAGATTGAAAGAGCTTTAGTAATTGCCCAATTTTTTCGATCAGCTTTTTTCGGCATTTTCGGAGCCTTAAGTACACGTGTTTTGTTTGCGGCTGAAAAAAGATCGATATGTTTAAATGGTCCAAAATGATATTTGAAGAAGCCAAACAGACAACCTTGAATTAATTGGGCCTTCGGATTCAAGTTAAGTTGTCGTTCAATAATAATTGCTGAACAAGACTGCCAAATTGCAAAATGTTGAAGAAGAAACTGAAATAATTGAGTATATCTTTCACCATGCCCATCAAAATCAATCACTTCCCAAAGTATTCGCTTGCCATTGTAGAGCAAATCATTTGGAGAGAATTCTTCGACATAAAAAGCACAATTTCGAAATCCGGGGTCAATGCTACAGATTCGAATTTTGTCGGTTGAATTCATTTCTTTATATGGATGGACTTTAATTAAATAATTAAGAGAGAAATTTTCGTATTAAACATCAAAATAATTCGCCAAAGATTGGTTTTAGAGAAGAATAAAATGGGGAACTCATCAACATACAAAATTATTCAATTGCCGAAAGATAAGTATTTCGATTATGCAGCTGGGATTATTGATCTTAATCGTGATCTTAATGTAATCTATGTTTATTGTGAACATTTCTTTACACTTACACAACAAAGAGATGATAAAATTTTATCTTTTAAGATACATACAAAACCACCAAAAACTGTCAATATTAGAAATTTTCCCGGAGTCTATTGGCTCCGTTAAAAAGTAATCAAGGCTATCAAAAAGTAAACTTTTATTATTGGTCTTAGTTTTAATCTCAGTTTCAAAATAGACGTTTAACTACTAATATACAAAATTGATTTTTTCTGTCTTTGTTATGAGAGATTTAACAAAAAATCAAAAGTTGATTATTTGGATCAGGATTTGTAATGTTTGGTTCGAATTCAGTTTTGAATAATTCTCTAAATATTCACGCGAAAGCTAGTCGAGCTTATAAGTCTAAGTCTAAAAATTATACTTCTCGCCGGTGTTCATTGCTGGAAGCGAAAAAAGAATATCTCGAAGAGATCTACGATGATATTCTCGAACAAAATTTAGTTTCGCAGCAAATTATAGAACAAGAAGAACAAATTATTCGTCGATTAATTCTTGACGATGTCGGTGAAAAATTGATGCCTCGTGTAGGAGCTTGTTCAATTCAGAGGAAAGGAATGCATCTCGGAGAAATAGTTATTACTCTTGATCCTTTCGACAAAATTTTCCTCGAAATGAAACATGTCGAGAAAATTGTCGACAAACTTCGACAAAAATATATTGCCAATTGGGCTCAAGAAAAGAAGATATCATTTGGATATGGAGTTCACGCCGTAACCGATGGCAAGATTTCTTTTACTGCATCGTTGCATTGTTATACTGATTAATAAATCTCTCGAGATTTATTATAACTTTTTAACAGCATCCAAAAAATCTCTTCCACCAACTTGTTGAAACTGGCGGATCTTCATTCCAGGCCGAATGAAACGCTGGAAAATTTGAGTGATCAGGCCAGCCGAGATGAACCTTTATTTTTTGCCATTCCGGAATTTCCTCTTCAATCTGAATAATTCGGGGAATCCACAATTGTCCTTTTTCGGTATAGTCATTCACCGTTCCAAAATAACGGAACCATGTTTTAGCATGAGGATACAACGCATGCGAATTCCAGGCTACATAAATCACCGGAGATTCATCTTGATATTCAATATCTTCACCGTTCAGCCACAAACCATCCTTTGAGCCATGAGCTCCGAAGTAAACTTTACTAATTTTATACGTCGTTGGATCAAGAAGAAAAGTAACTCGTTCAAGATCGCCTTGATGAGCTCCAGCGGAAATACATCCGCAACTCGGGGTTCCACATACATTCAAATTTCCATTAAATGGGAATATCAGAAAGAAAACAACTCGAATAAATTGTGGATCTCGGCGATCGACTCGTGCATAAACTGGAGCATCAAGAGATCCTTCAAGTTCGGTGTGTTTAAGTGAATAACCATTTGAATAACGAAGTAATCTTTGAACTGGCTCTTTCTCTTCTTGAAGAGATAATACTTTTTCGGTTGGAGTCCAAACCTCGGCACTTTGAATCATCTTTTCAACCTCTTGTGGAAAGAACGCTTCTTTCCGATGAAACCAAAAGATTGGCCGAATTGAATTTAGCAAATCGGAATCTGATAACTCCATCCCTTTGGGTATTTTATTTACTCAAAATTTGTTTAATTGGTTCCCTTTTGGATGGTAAAAATAACTTTCCTCGAGAGGAGAGTTAATTCTTCGCAGCGGTAGCAGTAGCAGTGTAGTGATCTTCAATGTCGGATAAAATCAGATTGATCAAAGTCAATCCTTCAATTTCTCTTTGTCCTCCATATTCTGGATACTGAAAATGTCCCGCTGATCGTATGATTTGTTCATAAGAAGCAAACATTGGAAATCGAACATTCGTAACAATGGAGATTCGAATTTTAAGATCATTATCCAGAATGGCGTTAGCCAAATCTTTTTCAGTTGAGACTTCATTCTCGACATATTTTTGATATGCTTGAGCTTCTTCTTTGAAAGTGAGAAAATTGACGTTCACATTCGATGCTTTGAACCAACGATACATTACATGATCGAAAAGGTTATAAGTTTCGTGATCATCATTGTCGTCGTCATTACGATCTCTCGTCTCAATCTGAAGTTGCTTTGTCTTTTTGGCGCACAATGCAAACCGAGATAAAACGACGTCAAATATTTCCTTATTGATGATGAGGTCTGGTACAACTGTCGGTTCACCATCATTGTCAACCACAATTTTACCCAATCGATCTTTTCCTTCAAGGAAGTAAAGAGAAATTTTAGTCATCTTACTCATCTCTTATTGTTGTGTGATCACTTGAATCTTTAATCATGAGAGAATTCCTCATCTAAAAAATCAGTTTTCGGATCGAATGGGGTAAATTGTTTGCTTCTCAAGAGAAGAAAACTACTTTAATAACGAAACCGATTTCAACGATTAAGGCAATAATGCTGAATGTGAGAGAAAAGCCCCAGCCGACAATATCAATTCGATTGGTAAATGAATGCTCTCGAGTCGGATTCACGTAACAAGTGATACTCAAAGAAGACTGAACAGAGGCAAGGTTACTTTGAACCTTTGTTCGGGTTTGTCCTCCGACTCTCCAAAATTCTTCAAGTGCCGGAAACTGATTTGTGGTGGTTCCATTTGAGTCTGCACACTGATAAAACCAGTTTCCAGTCCATCGCATGGCAATTGAATCTGAGCCTTCGAATTTCACATCACTCAAAGGAGGAGAACATAAACATTGATCCCACTGTTGCAATTGGCTATCTTTGTGAACCACAAGACAGCTAATCACAAACCAGGCCACAGTTCCAAAGAAAACCAAAATGCACATAACAAACAAAAGGACAGTTTGACTGTCACAATTGCATCCGGAAGAAGAGCGAGTCATTATTGTTTTGATTTTTTACGTTTATATATGTAAATGTTTAAATGTGTGAATGTTTGAATAACGTTAAGTTGTGCAGTGAAAAAAATCAATTTTAAAAAGGGATGTTCAAAATTGAGTTTTTTTCTAAAGTAATTACATTCTTTCATCTTTTCGTCTTTTTATCCGCCACTAAGATCGATCCTCCCGAAAATGGCACTTGTTAAAAATTGCCTTATCATTTCTCTTGAATGCGATTACAATGACATGATACAACAATATCGCGTTTCCCGATATGCCGAAGGCAAGCAATTGTCCTTCGGTGAAGGAAAACAAAAGGTCTCGACAGTTCTATATCAAGATCAAACTGGTGGTCAATTTCGAACAATTGACTTTTTTATTCAAGCGTTGAAGCAAGGAAAGGTTTTTGATGTTTACAGTCAACAAGTTTCACTCTCAAAGTTCAAATGGAAACTCTTTTTGACTTCAAAATACCATCGAGTTGGAGATATTCCTCCATTGGAACAATTGAGCGAAGAATTCAAACGATTTGTTTGGACTGATAAAGTATTCGCAGAATATCTTTCCGCAAATGACGGTGATGAATGTAAGGATCTGTTTGCAAATTACACTGTGATGATTGATTTGTCCCAACAAATTTGGAAAAGGAGAGATTTGCTTGATTTTCTTCAACAAAAGCCATCTGCGGAACTTGATCGAGACAGTGATCCTGAAGTCTACAAACAATTTGCCCAGTTTGAAGACAAACTATTTGGATTGTTAAAAGAATAACCGAATGAAAGAATGAAAAATAAAAAGTAATCTTTCTTTTCCTCTCGAGGAAAAGAAAATTGATTTTTTTCTCTTCTTTTCTGGTGAAATTTAAAAGTCTACAATTAATTATCTATATGGCGCTTCCTCAAAATCATTTGGCAATCAAAGTATCATTTGATCGACAAGATCGTGTTGCGAGTTATCAAATCTCTCATAAGGACAAAGGAGAATTTGTCCCAGTACACAAAAATAAGAATTGTGGAAGCTATCTTCGTGGATACGAAAATAAGAACGATAACTTGACGTTCAATCTATTCACTCTTGCTGTGAGTAAAGGACTGGTGTGGACTCGAGAAGATGAATCGAAGAAGGTTGATGAATCGACGTTCAAGTGGAATACTTTTGTCTGCTCGACATATCGCTCACTTGCGATGTTGCCTCCACTTGACGAACTGAAAGAAGCATATTCTACATTTGAAATGTCGAATGAAGGAATGAAAAAATTTCTTCAAAAAGCCGATGACATTATGAATCAATATCACATCATAATTGATGTCGAAAAGCAACCCGAATTGACGAGAGATCTTCTCGATCTTCTCAACCAAAAAGATTACGTTTTGGCTGATGAGAACGAGATTGAAGATCAAGATGAGATGGGTGACTATACAGAGAATCTTGCCTTTTTCAACAAAGTTGAAGACCTCTTGTATCTTCTTATACAACGCGCATAAATAATATTTCTTCTCCTCTCGAGGAAAAGAAAATTGAGTTTTTTCTCTTTATTGTTGATGAAATTAAGAATTCGTCAATTAAAAGTCTCCGGGACTCATTAAACGTTCTTAAAGAACTGGTTAAACGTTCTTAAAGAACTGGTTAAACGTTCTTAAAGAACTGGTTAAACGTTCTTAAAGAAACGGTTAAATGGAGATTCCCCAAGAATACTTAGCAATTAAAGTGTCTTTCAATTTAAAATCTAATACCACCCATTATAGCATTAGTCACAAACGAGAAGGCCAATATATTCCTATTCAAAATAGTATAAAATTTGTCTTTTATTTTCGCCGTTATGGGAATAAGAGCATTAATAATTATCTAGCTCATAGTTTGTTTATTCGCGCCTTGGATAAAGGTTTGGTATGGACGCAAACGGATAATCCAAGACGGATTGAAGCATCTGAATTCAAGTGGAATGCCTTTCTTTGCTCAACCTATCAGTCGCTAGAAAGGTTACCTCCCCTCGGCGAATTGAAAGAGCAATATTCTTCATTTGAGATGAAGGATGTAGACATAAAAAATTTATTTCTAAAGGATGGTACAATTATGGATCAATATTTCATCGCCATTGATGTTACTCGGAAACCTAAACTTATTGCTGCATTTCTTGAGCATATTGATCAAAAATGTTTTGTTTCGGTTGTTGAGAACGAAGATAAAGATCTTGAACTCTTCAACACTACCGAAACGTTTTTGTTTATGCTTGTATAACAAATTTAAATATTTCTTCTCCTCTCGAGGAAAAGAAATAACAACTCTATTTCATAATTATGCCTTCGACAAATCAGCAAGAAGTTGTTGCTTGGCTTGATCAAACGATTCTTCCATCCAAAAATCAATATCGGATTGTGCTTCTTCATTTTTTGAATTCAAATAATGTACTTGAATAATAAAAATTGGAGTTGCATGAGAAGGACTAGTAGCAGTGTAATCATACGATTTTCGACATTCATGGCGAAGGTACTTTGATTTGGGTATCACAAATTTATCGGCAATGTTGAGAAGATCATATCCCTTCTTTTGTTCTCCTTTCAAAAACTTATAGAAATCAACTGCCTTTTGTTCAGAGGTAAAGGTAAAATTATACATCGTTTTATCTTTTGTTGCCTCAACTCGATATTCTTTCGATTCTTTAATCGTCAAGCTAAGATTTTCTAGTGTTCTTAAGTCGGGGAAATCGGTAAATGTAACAAAATTTGAATACTTCGATTCCATCTTGAAAAGTGTTTATAATACTTTCATTCGAAAGGAAATCAATTTTTTTACATCAAAATTCGATGGATTAAATCAAGTGATGTCAAAGCTTCTTCTTTCGTTTTAAAGTTGAGATCTGCCGATTGAGCTACTTTTAGATCGTCATTCCATTTAATCCTAATAAGGTATTCAATTTCTTTTTCTTTCTCTTTTTCTTCAACAACTCCAACTCCATTCGCCTCGACTTGAATCAAGTGGAGTTGGACTGAAGTTACCCATTCTTTTGGAACAAGCAGTCCGCAGAGATTAACAAAATGTTTCGTTTTTTGAGCATTATTCCAAGTTTCAATTAAGGTTGCATATAAAGCAGTAATTTCTTCAGTGGATCCAACAATTTGTTTCGCCTTTGGATCCGATTTTAATTTAACGTAGAGATATCTTTGTATAGCATTGGGTCCAAGAGAAATATTTTCGATTTCTTCAATTCGAATGGTTGTAGATTGTTGATATTTTACCGCCGTGACCGACTGATCAAGTTGAATTGGGAGAGTAATTAAACGTCCTTCGGGACTGGTTAAAGACATTCTTCTTTTTCTCGTTTCCCCGAAGGGAAAAGAGATCATTTTTTCTTTTTAAGTTTAAACTTTCACAAATTGACTGAAGGAAGATCTTTGTCATCTTCATTGCCTCCGGCTTGGTCACCCCCAGCTTCATCTTCTTCATCACTTTCTTCCTCTTCCTCATTCAATTGTGATTGAATTGATTCAAATGATTTCTGTGCGGCTTTCAATGTGTCAAATTTGACTGAGACTGTTTGAGAGCTGCAATTTGTGTCAAGATCGACATCCACTTTGTTCTCCTTTTCATCGAGAGAAACTCTTCGAATCAAATCTCGTCGAACCAGTTGAGTATTGGTGACCGTTACAAATGACATTTTCTTGATGATTTCATCCGAGATCATACCTAAATTTAATCAATTTTTTCAACGATGTGTTGACCATAAACTTCAAAGTAAACAATTGCTTTACCAATTCCAGGAGCAGACAAAATCATTACATCATCGGCAAACTCAACCTTCCATTTCGGGTTATTCAATGGTGAGACGGTAATAACTTTGTTTTCGACATGCAACAATAATTCACCAGTTGCGTAGTATTCCAATTTTGAATGAGGAATAAACTTATATGAAACGCATGTCGTTCCATCAATGGAAGTATTGAGGCGATATTTCAATCCGGTAACTTCGCCATCATAGACAAATTTGTAAGGATAAGAGAGCACCGTCTTTCTTTCTTTTGCACTCAACACGAGATGTTCATTTTCAAATGTCAATACAGCAAGATCGCTGTCGAGATTCTTTGGAGCTTTACCTTCAACAAGACCAAGACCATTTTGTCCATCAGACCATCCAGTTCGAAGTTTATCTTTACCAGTCAACACATTTCCTTTTTGGAGATCAGCTTGAATCACTGGATTGTCGATACCAATACCGAGAGTATCATTGAGCACTGAAACTTTTTCTCCGAGATTTCCGATTAAAATGTTTCGATCACCTTTGACATTGAATCCGGCTTGATGACCGACGTAGCAACAATCTTCTCCATCCATTCCAATACCAGCTCTTGGACCAAATACTGCTGAACGTATAATTCTCGAGGCAAAACTTCCGGCTGAATTTCCAAATAGAGCGGCATGTTGGAAAATTTGGTTTTCAGTTCTTCCAGCATCGTGACCAAAAATGGCCACGTCAAAAGAATCAACTCCATCGGGAATATTTGGATAAGCAGCACCAGCAAAGTTTCCCATCACAAGTATCTTTTTTGGCTCATTGCCAAAGTTTTGATTTTGACCAGCAAATAAACCAATTCCAATATCACCATCAATTTTACCACTCGCTCCAGAGAAACATCCTTCACCAAGTGCAATTCCATTTTTACCTCGCAATCTTAATTTATTTCCAATTCCAATTGTGTTATCAAGATGTTCGCAAATCTCAGGTCCTTCACCAACTAAAATATTTCCACTTCCGATCAAACCTCTACCTTGACCTTTACCAGCTAGAATATTTCGAGATCCGCTTGCACCTTGTCCAGCAAATGCTGCAATCGCAACATTATCATCACCAGTCATATCTTGACCAGCAGAAGATCCCATTAAATTGTTGTTCGCTCCATTCATTCCAGCTCCAGCAAGCTTACCCATCATGTTGTTGAAAACTCCACTACCTGACATACCCGCTTCAGATCCAATAATTACTTCGGAAGATTCGAAATAATATCGGAAAGCACCTGCTCGATCACCAATAATCACATCTCCACTCCAGAAACCTGACATTTCACTGGCCGCACGAGGTCCAATCACTGTTGCACGAATTCCTGCTCCCTTATTACCTGCATAAGCTCCGGCTACAACAGATTCTGAAACATTTGTCGCTTCTTCGAGAACGTGTGATCCGAGACCAAGATTATGAATTGCTACAATTGAAGCTTTCATCTTGGCAGCGGCGTGATTACCCATATAAACAGACTCAAAATGATTGCCCTCCATTTTTTCACCAGCTTTGCTGCCCTGAATTAAAATATCAATAAATGTTCCTGAACATTCACGCATTACTTCTCGACCAATCATCGAGTTTGAATTTGATAATGCATTCGATAAACCTTCCGCAGCCTTGATACCAATTCCAATGTTATAATTTCCTGCGACACGATATAAACTTCTCTGTCCCATTGCTAAATTCAATTCGGTCACATCACAATCACCCATTGATTCTGTACCAAGTGCAATCGAGTCTCCAATTGCACTGGCAGATTTCATTGCTCCTGCACCTGCGGCAAGGAGATTATTTGCTTCAATGATTCCACGACCTACACCTCTTCCAAAGAAGAGTAAATCTGTACCAAATGTCAATTCTTCTCCACAATCTTCTCCAAGAATCACTGAACCTGGAAGTTCGGGTTTAAGTTTTGATCCAATTACAATACCTCGTTGCTTGTCGACTTGAATATTCTTCGGAAGCGTCTGAAGAATTCCATTCCCGAAACAAAACTCTCCATTCTCATAAAAAAGAAATCCTCCAGTGCCTTTATTCTTTGAATCTTCAAGATAGAGACCGATTTTATCGGCCCATTTTAAGTCTAGTCTTGACTGGTTCTCACAAAGTGCAATTGAACCTTGTATCCTCGTATACATTCTTTTCTGGTTGAAGGAAAAAAGATTTTTTCCGAATTGGAATGAAAACTTTTGAGATCCACGGGATCTCAAAATTGATTGATTATATTCGTTGAGGTTGCCCCTGTATTCCAGAAAAATGAAGCTGCTTAAATTTACATCTTGGAAAAATCGATAAATTAGCCGGTTTATTTATCGCTTCAATCAACCGGAGTCGGGGAGAATTAACAGTCCATCCCTCTTCAATCGCTCCTCCCACTGAAAGATGTGTTAAATTGGGTAAGCGAAAACATTTGTAGTTTAACAGAGAAATAAAAGATGTATTTTCCCAAATCGAAAGTTGTTCAAGTTTTTGACATTCTTCAAGACCTATCAGATTGACATAATTAACTCCTCCTCGTATTTGAACAGAAATTAGCTCGGGAAACAAATTCCATTTCCCATCTATCTGAGAATTGCTCAAAGATAGATGTTGAATATTACAATGAAAATGGAATGATAAATATGGTTCAAATGACAAAGTAAACAACGATGATTCGAAAAGATTAACTCGAGAAGGCAATTTAGAAATATATTGAAGGATATTTCCACAATGATGGATATTTGCTTCTTTAAGCCAACGCTGTTGATTTAAGATTTTAAAATCCTGCTCACGTTTGACCACAATCTTCGACAACCAAATAATCTCCTTTTGAAGCGCAGCGAACCGGCGACAAGAAGTAAGAAAAGAAAATAAATCTCTTGACGAAAGAAAAGTAAGAAGATATACGAGCAAATCGTCAGGAAAATTAAGTAAACTTCGAATCTGCCCGGATCGCACATTGGTTGTCTGAATAAATTCCATCTTCTTTCTCCGATTGAGAAAGAAGAGATCAATTTTTATTTAAACGTCTTTCGGACTGGTTAAACGTCTTTCGGACTGGTTAAACGTCTTTCGGACTTTCTGAATTGGTTAAACGTCTTTCGGACTTTCTGAATTGGTTAAACGTCTTTTAGTCCAATTAAATGGCTCAGTCATCTTCGCCGTTCGAGGGAATTATTAAACTTCCTTCTGATATGGGCAATTGGATATCGTCTCTTGATAATTCAGAAACAAAGGAGTTGCTTGCTTATTTCGAAGATCATCTTAAAGAAGATCAGACAATTTTTCATCTTCGAGATCTTCTTAAGAAATATGGAATTGATTCGAAAGAATGTGAACACGTTCAATTGTCTGGAAAAAGAAGATGGGACCTGTTGCTCTCCTTTTTCAAACCACGAGGGATTCAGGTCAATAAAGATGGCTTCTCATTTACCTGGGATTACAAAGAGTTTCAAAAAGAATCTTTGTATACATCATTAAATGAATTTCGTAAAAGTTGGATTCGAAGAGTCTTACAAATCTTTCATGGAAAATGGATTTCTCCAACTGTTTGCACTCTTTCCTTCCATCAGCAAAAGTCAACTAAAATTCTTTTAATCGGGACAAATCCTATTCTTCGAGATGTACTTCATCAATTTAGTTACTCCTTTCATGAAGTTTCAAATGGTCCACTTGCACTCGAAAAGATAAAAAGAGACGTATACACGCATATTTTTATCCAGCATCCTTTGCCTGTTTTATCTGGGAAAGAACTGGAAAAGAAAATTCAAGAGATTTGTCCAGCTAAGATTATCTTTATTGGGCAAACACAAGAATTTCCAAATATGATCACGAAGACGCATCCGGATCAAATACTTAAAGTTCTTCAATAATTTCATCTGGAAACTCGTCTTCATATTCGGAATAATGTTCATTTTCTTCTTGAGTCGAATCAAAATGAATTACTTCTGAATCATCATGTTCAGTTGATTCAAACAAAGCAGCAAGAACGATATTCATCACTTCTTGCACTTCTCTCACTCGATCTTCTTCAATAAACTCGAAAGAGAGTCGTTCTTGTTCTCGTTTGATCTCTTCCTGATGAAATTTCTCTGCGAGTTTCATTCTTGCTTCGTAGATTGGAGAAATTTTAATACTCACGCGACAATATGGACATTCTCGCTTTCCTGAATGAATAATGCATTCTGGGCAAACCCAGTGTTGACATGGTTGTAAAGGTTGCCAATATTTATACATTGTCGAAAGACAAATAGGACATTCACGTGGACGATCGAATTTATGACTTCGATGTTGGTAACATTCATAGCTACCGAACTTAACTCTGTGACGACAATAACGATTTTTATTTATTAGATAATGGGAACATTCCCTATTATCTTTTTGAGGAATATCTCGTGCCTCAATAGCTGTCATTTTTTAACAGGTAGTCAAAAGTCTAATCTTTTGGAGAACGTTGAACTAATCCTATTTAGATTAGTTTTGACGATGCAAAAAAGCTGAAATTTAATTTTTTGAAAAGAAGATAAATTAAATTTTCCTCTAAAAAGACTCTTTGAAAACGGAGATGGAAGACGATGAATATAACGAAGATTATCTACAACCGAAATATGGAGTTGAATTCCGAGATCTTGAGCGACTCGGACCAGCTCAAAAAGGTCAGGCCGAAGTCATCATCGACTCGATACATTCCGGAGAGAAACTTGCCAATATTTATCGGAAAGCTGCTCAGCAAGGATTTTCGATGGAAGATACAGTTAAAACATTGGTTGGACTTTATTATAATACTTTTGGTGGAGACAAAGGATTTTTGATTCCGTTCTCATCTATTTCAGAAGGTCTCCAGAAAATAGATCGAATTCAATTCAAGAATCCGATTGCTCTCACAATTGGTGTAAAGATCCTTGATTCATCTTTGACTCTTCAAGCTTCAAGAATTGACGCACTCTGGTTGACTCAACGAGCCCTACTTCAAGACGAAAATATCCAGAAGGCCGATGTAATTCGATATGCGAAATTGTGGCAAAAGATTTTAATTCGAAATGAAAATAAATGATTTTTTTCATTTTGAATTAAAACATGTCTCCGTTGGTTATTGCAATCGTCATCTTGGCAATTTTGTTGCTGCTTTTTCTGGCCCAAAGGGCTGGTTATATTAATTTTGCCCCCGTGGCCGTAGTTCCTCCGGTGGTTGCGCCAGTGAATCCTTCACCTGCAGGTCCTGTAGCCCCGCAAAAGGCTTCGGCTGAACTTCGCGTTCCGAAACCATTTGCTTTCCTCTATTAATTTTAAAGATAAAATGATTTGAAAGAGATTACTCTTTCAAAAAGAGATCTCTCTTTCGAAAAAAAGAAGAGAATGGGTTGCATTTCAACGAAATTGATTGCTTCACCTCCACCACGAAAAGAAGTGGAACAACCGATTGTTGATGGAAAGCAAAATGAAGGTAAAAATGTTGATCTTGAACAACTCCGCTATGAGAATACAACCTCTTTCTTGCCAAGATTTACGTCTGGAAAAATTGTCAAAGTTTATGACGCTGATACATTTTGGATTGCAACTTATTGTAATGGTGTACCAGCTCGATTTCGTTTGCGGCTTGCAGGAGTTGATACGCCTGAGATTAAATCAAAAGATCCTCAGATTAAGGCTAAAGCCATTTTTGCTCGAGATCAAGTCCGAGCCCGTATTCTTAATCGAATCGTTCAAGTTGAAATACTTCCCGAGATTGAGAAATTTGGGCGTCTTTTAGCCAGAGTCTCAGATTCGATGGGATCAATTAATGACTGGTTGATTTCATCTGGAATGGCCAAACCTTATTTTGGAGGGACCAAAGAGAGTTTTGAAGAATAAAATGATTTTGATTGTTTAATGATGATCAAAACAACCATTTCATGAAAAATGGCTAAAGTATTGTATAAATCAAAGAGAATAGAAAAACTCCAAAATTGGCTGGATGAGTTTTGTACTCTTCGAATTGGTATTAATATTCGAGTGCGTTATCATGATACAAGGTCCTCCGGAACCGGGTCAAATAAATCCTCATTGTTTGTTTCGTTGATACGATGTTCAGGAAGTAGAGAAAGTTATTATCTTAAAAAGATTAAAGTAGACTCGTTTGTACGTTGCTTCGAAGTTATCGAAAATTTTTGCCACGAACGTATCTGTGATATTACACTTTATCTTATTGATGTTAACATTGAACAACTTTATTCTCTCCGGGTGCGTCGTTTATTTATTTTGGGTAGTCAACCTCTTTCTTCTGAAATTAAATTTCAATCGAATTCCATTTACATTGATGATTTCTCAAAAAGTTCGGCTTTGATGAAGAATAAAACTTGCAAAAGGTTTTGGTTTCAAGCTTTAATGATTCGTCACGCAAATGAAGGATGTCTCCTTTTCTTTGGAAAGTGTTCAAAATGTCAACATAATCAATCCTTTGTTGATCATCAACTTACAAATGCACTGATTGAAGTTCTCCCTGACATTCCAACTAATATTCTACTTACTCCACTAATGAAGTTTGCAATTTGTATCTTCTTTGGCCTTTCATCCGAAGAAACCATTTTCTCTCACTTCCTCAAAAGAGATTTATATGATCCAAGACTCTTGATCTTAATTCAAGAGTTTTTTATGATGACAACTCCAATCCTTTCATTTGGAGAATGTGGAAATGAATGTTCGCGTCATCAAAGGTCGCCGAGAAGAGAATAAAATGATTTTTACTTAAGTAAGTAAAAATAAAATGTCCTGGGAATATTCAGATGATGAATCAAGTTATGGTCGAGATCGATGGAGCTATAGTCGAGATGAATTAAGTTATGATAGTTCCGAAGAACGTTTCCAACAAGCACTTTCAAGTATATTTAATGGAAATGTAGATAAACTCTTTCTTTCCTTTACATTTTATGATCTTGACAAAGTAGCTGTAGATTACAAGATGGGAAATGAACGTGGACATTTTTCAATTCTTGAAACATACGCAATGAATGCAATTCGTTACGCATCCGATGTGTGTTCTGAATTCTCTGTACAATTGTTTTTCTGCTTGGAAGATTGTGATAACGCCGATTATTTTCCATTCAAAGTTGAACAATTGACAATTCAGAGTTATCAAGGTTGGATTCCCCTTGATAACATTCAATTTCAAGCAAACAAAGTTTTAGTCAACGATTCGATTTGTTATCGGCAATTGCTTAAAAATTCATCTTGTAAAAACGCCGGATTTGTTGCTCGCTCATTTTCATCTGATGGGAGCTTGTTTGCTGAAGTAAAAAATAGTGGATGTATCAGATGTCTCGCGCTGCGAAAATGTAACGATTATTACAAATGTACTTCGTTATTTAAGATATTACCTTTTCTCCCAGAAAATACCTCATTTTCTCCAATTGACAAACTTTTGATTCTCGTCTATTTTGGAATCGAGAATCAAGGGATTTGGACCGAATTCTTAACAAAAGAATTGTATGATCCTCGATTACTCTCCTCGATTTCACAGATGGCTGGAATATTGGTTCAAGAAGATTTACAACAATTGTCACCCAGTGGAGAATGCGAAGAAGGATGCGAAAATATAAGACCAACTTAATCAAATCATTTCAATATTCTTTTCCTTTTGAGGAAAAGATTAACCATCAATTTCCATTGGTTTCAAGGTCCTTTGGGGCGGGTTCAACTCGGGTGATGCGGAAGGTGAGGGAAGTCGATAATTTTCATGATAGAATTTAGATACATTTCGATCATTCCAGTTTTCCGGAGCAATGTGATAAGCATTCAAAAGATTGGAAATTTCAAAATAGCTAAGAGGTTCTCTTATTCGAAGAACTTTTACATTTTCAAAGAAAAGTTCAATTGGATAATTAAATGCATCAGATGAAAGTCGAAGCATACTCTTATTCAGTTGTTCTGCTGACGTATCAACTGTCCGACAAAGATGAATGAATTCTGCTATAATTTCAGTCTTCGGATCATTTAATTTCTGCTCAGTCTTTCGATAATGAAGTGCGTTACCTACACTTCTTGATAAAATTTGAGACATTTGTTCAGCGGCGTACAATTTCATTTTAAATTCTTCAATATCCTTTTCAAGTGAATTTTTCGAAATCACGAGATTATCTTGAACAAAGATGAATACAACTCCCTGGCTGGCAAGTTGAGATGCAAAATTGTAGCCAAGTTCTCGATTACGTGAATATCTATCTACAGAAATACAAACGAATAAACCATGTATAATATTTACTTTACTCAACAACGGTGGAAGTTGTCGGAATGCCGAAGCAGCTTCGGCGATCACTGAAATCTCCATCTTCAACTCAGGGAAATGACTACAAACCCATTCTCGGCAGATCTTTTCTTGAGCATCTAAACTCTTTCCAAGTAATTGATTTCTGGTTGAAACACGCGTGTAAATGACACATTGCATGTTCAATCAACGAAGGATGTTCCACCCAACGAAGGATTACCTTTTGTTATGAGAATTTTTCTGCAAACGTTTTCTTTTAAGCGCGGGATGTCCACGAGATGAAGAAACTACACGTTGATGATTGAGATAAAGTCCGAGAGGTAAAATTCCTCCAAGGAGGGCAAGTGTAAGAAACATTTCTTTAATTAAGAAATGTTTAAGTCTACTTAACACTGTGAATCTTGATCTTATTGATTAAAATCAGTTTAAACAATTTTGACAAGATAGAAAGTCCTAAGAGGCCAGAAAAACAATGTATGATTATCTTGTTGTGTTTACCCTCGGAATTGTAAGTACAATTTATCTTCCCTCTAAGATTGGAGGAACACTGAAGAAAACTTATTCGGAACTTCGAGAGAAATATCCTCAAGCTTACACAGTAATTTTATGTTGGAGAACATCTGAAATTATGATAGAAAAAACAATTCAAGAATTAAAGAAAAGACAGGGTTGTCAACAAATTTCTCTTCTTCCAGGAAAAGAATTTCGATTGTCTGGAATTCGACATGATGGAACAGGAGAAAATATTCCTTTTGTAAGTGGGATTGTACCACTGAAAGAATATCGATCTCTTCAAATTGAGTTTCTCGAAGATTGAGAGTCATTCAAAGCTCTCCATTTTTTCTCATGAAAAATCCATCGAATTGTTAGAATTAGATAAATGCTTCGAAAAATTGACATCAATGTAAGAATGTAATCTCGTGTAAATTCTCCGGTAAACATCCAAAGATCTACATAAAAAGCTATCTCAACTATACCCGCGATAATTAATGGAGTTGCTGCCCATTTCGGATATCTTTTTAACAAAACTAAATGAATTATAAACACAAATATCAGAATGAATGCCCAGACGTAGTGAAGAACAATCAAGATGGATGAAATGTTTGTATAAGCAAGTAATTGCGCCAATGTAAAATGAAATAGTGCATTGACTAAAACAAATGAGACCCAGAGGCCGAAATAATAAAATACAAAAAGATACAATTGAATATCTTCGAATTGAACCGTAAGCATTTTGAAAATAAAAGTAACTTTAAAAAGTCACTTTTATTAGAAATGGCGTTGGCTGGAAATTATGCGCGAGCAATTTTGATTGACAGTGGATTCCGCAATCGAGAAAAATATCCGCTCCAAGGCGATTTTGTTTTGATTCCAGAAGAAGGTAAAGGAAATAATGGAATTACCGAGCCTGTAGGATTGGGATATCCATTGCAAACAGGACTCGTCAATACATACACCGCCGGTCCACCTTCTTATATTGAACTCCAAAGTGCAATTGTAGCTTCTTTTCCCGAAAATGTTTTGCTCAATTGTCAAATTGAAATTCTAGTCGGAACAACGGCTGTGTCGAGAGGATCGGCAAAAGTTATCGCATTTGGGACTGTCTCTCCGATCGTACGCATCTACTTTGATGATCCGATTCCAGGAGCAGTTAACGGAGATACGGTAATTATCCGACAATTGGCAACATCGAAACCTCCTCATCGTCATGTCTTGACTGCTGGATCAAGCGTTGGAGATACAACTTTGACTTTGATTGGAGGATCATCCAAAACCAATTATTATGTCGGAATGTACTTTGGAGTCTTGGGTGCAACCCAAAAATACAAAATTAGCGCATATAATGCAACGACACAAGTGATTACATTTGCTCCTCCTTTATCTGCAATCTTATCAATTGGAAATATTCTTGAGATTTATCAAATTGAAGATAATAATTCTGGATTGTCAAAATCTGGTCATGTGATTGGAGGAATGTTTAATTATGAAATTCGTCTCGATTGGATTAATATTCCAACAGTTTCTTTGTTTAAAGCCGAATCTTCATCTCTCGCGAAAAAGATTACCGAATTCCCTTACATTTTAGTTGAGTTTCGTAATGATCATGGATCGACCGATGCCGTTCAAACGAATAATAGGAACGCAAAAGGATCAACATTTGTAATTCCGGTCGATGATCGCTCGACTGGATCGGGAAATTTTATTACACTTCGAGGATCAAATTCAGTTGTGCATATGCTTGATTTGAACGGAAAGATTCGATTTACTATTCGTGTTCCTTCGGGAGACATTGTTTATTTCGATGAGACATATGAACTCTCTTCTCTTCAAGTTTCAAATCCCGATCTTCAAATTTCGGCTCATTTCACGGTGAGAAGAATTCATTAAATGTCCGAAAGGATTAAATGTCCTTCTGGGATTAAAACTCTTTCATTGATACAAATAAATGATCAAGAATTTTGTTTGCAACTCGATATCCCGAACGTAAAGCGCCTTCCATGTATCCATAAAAGACTGGATCAGTGTGTTCGCCTGCAATGTAAGGAGATGTACTCTTTTGATAATATTCAACAAATTTCATCTGCCCAGGAGGAATATAAGAATATCCTCCTTCAATCAAGGGATTTTGATTCCAATTTTCAGTATAAGAATACTTTGTCCAATAGGGACAAAGTCTTTGAATATCTTGTGATTCTTTGAGGTCGGAATAAAAGTTGACTAACACTCGGTCATTTTTATTCATTTCACTGAAAGGAAAATAATCACCTCGATTCTCGGTCGCTTCCCAAATTTCTCCTTGAGGAAGTGCTAAAACGTTTGGCGATCGAGAAAATCGAATCCAGTCTCGGTGACCATAGATATATAATGTTTTAATAACTGGACCAATTGGCAACGCCGGTATAGATAATCCAGAAATTTTATGATATTGAGTCGGTGGAATGGCAAGAATGAGGTAATCATAACTAACTACAATCTCTTTTCCTTCAAAGTCAAAAGTACATTTCTTTTCATGTTCATTGACGGCTTTGAGTTTGTGGAGAAGACGGACAAAGCTACGTTGTAATAGTTTTTCGACCATAAATAAATTACCTTCAGCACAACGATAAACTTGTTCAGTGTTCCAGAAACTTTTTCCATCTAAGTTAGGAGAACCACCTTTAACCTGTGTTAAAATAGAGAGATAACTTTGTTGACTTGGATCTGCAAGATTATCACATTGAAATTGTTTCTTAATGTATTCTTTTCCAAGATTCGACAATTCACATCGTTCAAGTTTATCTCCGAGGGATAAAGTATCTGGCATGTTCCACGGCTCGAATGGATTTGAAAGTTCTTTGCTATCTTCAGCAAGCATATCTCGAAACTTTTTAATATCTTGTTCAATTTGCTTTTCTTCTTCCTTTGATAAAGCTTTGTCATTCAAATAAAGATTGTTTTTGCATCCTTGGGCAGCATAATAGGTTTCAGGTGTAACTAGAGTGAAAGAAAGTTTCAATCGATGAGCAAGAGTCAACCACATGGCATGATTTGATCCGATTAATTCAGCTCCAAGTTCAACTTGAGGAACATCATAAATCGAAGCTGTCTTAACTCTTCCACCAACTCTTTCGGCAGCTTCATAAACGTGAACATTTGGAAGAGCAGACAAAAAGTAGGCAGCAGCTGCTCCAGCTAGACCGGCTCCGACAATGACAATCTTTGGTATAGTTCCGAGACGATTTGCTTTCTCTTGAACGTGATCGAGATAACTGAGGTCAATTTTAGCCATCGGGGATATTTTCCCTGGCTCTCGAAGTGAATACCATTTATTCATTCCTTTTCTTTATAGAAAAGGAAAATCTTTTATTCTTCTTTTTACGAGTTGTTTGAATAGTAAATAAGTTACCATCGTTCAACGATGATAATTAAACTTTCTTCTTTTTTGTCGAGATTTCCTCGAGCCGATCCAATTTCCATTGCTGTTACAATGGTTTCAAACGTTTTTCTCAACATCTCTTTTGCCTGATTTTTGGTTGTTCGGTCAAAGAATGAAGAGTGAAGAATGTTATGAAATAAAGGAAATACAGTTTGCAATTGGCATTGCAATGAAGATTTCTTTTCAATTAACAGAGCTCGAAGAGCAAGGAAAAGTTTTTCTTGTAATTCAAGATCGAGACATTCGAGAGCTCGTGAACATTCATGTGAGAGCATTTTCCTTTGTTCTCGACATCGAGTAATTTCATTCGAAACCGAAAGCATTTCTTTTTAAAGGGAAGAAAGAAGTTTAACCAATCCTCTGGACGTTTAACCAGTCTTGGGGATGTTTAACCACTTTACATCGAAGATAATGTTATCATCAATTGAATTGTTACGAGTTTCGCAACAATTCGAATCATCAACCAAGTTCCGACTTGTCGATCATCCTTATGTAGATTAGTAATCAGATTAGTTAATGCAAGCAGATTTAATTTATTTATGAATGCCTCATCAAAAACAAAGAGTGCTTTTTCTTCCAATGAAGGTGGCACATTTTCATTCCACCAACAGTGGATGACTTAATTCTCAAGTTTGAGACGAAAATTTTTCATCTCGTTACGTTCAAATTTTTCAATCAATGCTTGAAATGCTTGAAATGCTTGAGAATCCATTTTGATATATCAAGGGAGGTTTAACTAGTCCTAAAAGGACGTTTAACCTCCACTCGAAACGTCTTAATCCTCTCCGTCTTCCTCATCATCTTCCCGAATGATTTCGTCATTTGGAATTTCCATGTCAGATCGTGTGCCAGTTCGAAGACGCAATTCTCCATTTTTCAGCTCCCAGACTTCATTGACTCGAGTGATATCTCCCATTACATCAAGTAAATTCTTGCTGACATCACTCTCGCCATATTCTCGGTTCCATTCGCATATATTCGCGTTGACCAGGTTACACAAAAACGAGAAGTAATATCTCTGATATTTCATTTGATATGTACCTAGAATTTGTTTTTCATTCAGTACTGCCTGAGACATCTTATGAGTAATGATAGCTTTGAGTTGTTGACGGAAAGTTAACAAATTGACAGACAAATCATCTTCATATCCATTAAATACATTAAGGAAGTTTTCGGTATGACCAGATGAGCACATTCCATCGATATCGAGTATTTCCTGATGGAGACGTCGAAGAAGTTCTTCTTTAAATTTCGAACTGTGTATCTTCATCAAAATGTACACCAAGCTGTCCAGGACAGTCATTCCATACACTGTTGTCGGATCAATTTGAACACGTTCGAGAAGTACATCATAAACTGCCTTATGTTCGGCAGGAATGGGAAGATGTTCTTTTAGATAACTCACTTTTTCAGGAATCGTGGATGGACATTCTTTTTGCTCGAGTGCCCAGGTTTGAATCTTTCGTAGCACAGTTTCAAGAGCGCGAGCAATTTCTTCATCATGAGCGTTCTGTTGATCTTGATAAACATTTTGTTCGTGATCTTTGAGTTCGCCAAAAGACATTTCTTCTTTGAATTTCAACACATCTGGATTGCGGCCAAATTTTCTTAACATTACATCAAGCAAATTTGACCTCTCTTTAAAATCTCTTGTCCGTCGAGACCAATCAAGAAAATGTTGAGTAATTTCTTTCTCAGGAAGATCTCCAATCAGTTGTTCATCGTTAAACATCTGGAGAAGGAAGTGCTTTTTGGCAGGCGAAAAACGATGAGTAAAGAAATGCTTCGCAATTGCTCGAATCGCATAAATATCGGCATAATGAAGATACATACTTTTTGGAATTGGATCTTCGGTTTCACTAATATGGGGGATCAATTTCTTTCCATACGAAGCGGCATCACTCTTTGAATGTTTGTAAAAGACGTAAAGTTGCCGAAATAACCAATATCCAAGACCAAGAGCGATATAATGAGGACATTTATCATCCTCGATTGCAGCATGTACGTCTTTGAGCAGTTTTCCAAATGACTGTTGACGAATTTCTTTCATTTGTTCAAACATCATTGCATAAGGACTGTCTTTTTCTTCAGCAATTCTTTTCGCCTCATTGAAGATACGAAAATGAGAAGGATCGGCAGAAATTTCAGTTTCGACTGCAGTATTGGCGATTTTACCGACACTTGGTTCAAGAGTGTTGAAAGCTTCTTCAATGAGAGCTTTCTTTTCTTCTTCGGTTAGATCTGCAAGCTTGGGCATGGGAAAAACTGATTTTGATTCTTTTTTGAAGGAAATAAGTTCTTTAGTCTTCCTTCAAAATGAATAATTCCTGGATCTTTCGCACATTGAGATTTGGATTCGAGTCGATAGTCGAGTCGAAAGATAATGAATGGAAAGAATTTTTTACATCTCAACTTGCAATCTTAAATCAAATTAACACGATTTTACTCTCATATTCTCTATCAAAGATTATGGTTTCAAATCAAGAGCAGTCTCAACGCCCATCGGGGCAAACTCAAGTCCCAGTTGAATTTTGGACTCACCTTTCAGATGAAGAGAAAAAGTTTGTCCTCACCCAAAAGCAACTTGCACAATATCCAGAAATTTGGCCCCTTCCTCTCGATGTGTTTAAAGCTTTTGAATTAGCTCCTCTTCAAAAAGTTAAGGTGGTGATCATTGGACAAGACCCTTATCATACTCCACATGTTGCGAATGGACTTGCATTCTCAGCTCAACGTGGAGCAAGTATGCCTCCATCATTGAGAAACATTTTTCTTAAACTGAAGCAAGAAGGATTCAAAGCTGACAATCCTTGTCTCGAATCTTGGGCAACCCAAGGTGTACTTTTACTCAATACTGCACTCACTGTTTTTTCTGGACAAGCCGAATCTCATCTCGGATTATGGAAAACTTTTATTACAGAATTAATCAAATACCTTGGTAAACGAGATGGACTTGTTTGGATTCTCTGGGGCAAGAAAGCTGAAGCTTTTCTACCCCATATTTCTCAACAGAAAAGTTATGTACTGATTGGAGGTCATCCTTCTCCAATCAATACCAAGGGTACTTTCATGAGTGGAAACTATTTTCAACTGGCAAATCAATGTCTTCAAAAGATGGGTAAAACTCCAATTGATTGGAATTTGGAAGCTAGTGTATTTCAAAAATAAAAAGAAATAAAATTGAATTCTTTTTCCCCATTTAAGAAGTAAGATTGAACATCAACCATGGAGGTTACCAATGAAAAATTACATGGCGATTGTTGTTCAAGATTGTCGAGATTTTTATTTGGAAATTTATATGTCTTCTATTCGTACAGAAAAAAAGGAGATTTTTACAGAGTTTTAGCTCATCACGATTCATTTTGCTCTTGTCAAAGGTTCTTCAATCAAAGCTATCAAAAATTTTGTCTTAATTTATCTCCTGTAGAAAAAGGAGGCGATGATCTATTTAAATTTAGCCTACTTTGTTGCTATTCAGATAATAAGAAACAAAGGGAAATATCAATCGAAAGTCTTTATTTAAGTAATGTTCGCGTGCTTGATTGGTTTCTCCAGGAATGCAAAGAAATTTCAGATCGACGTGGTGCGGAGATTGAGATTAATGTTAACTGCGAATCTACTTTCGATTTAACTGGAATTAATGCTGTGTTTAATCGAGTAATTGTTAGATCGGAAAATCGAATGGATTATTTTCGCCTACCAATTCGATGGATTATCATTTCAGTTAAAGGCGATTTCAAGCACCTTGAACAAATGTTATCACAGCCTGCGCACAATATAATCGAAGAAATTGCAATTAGCCATCTTTATCCATATAAAAATCCAATAGATTCTTTTTGTCGTTGGTTATATTATATAATAATTCAAAATCATCCGATTCAATTCGAATATTACACTGCAGAAATGTTTATGCAAGAAATTAAATTAATATTGGATTTGACCAATTTAATTACTGAATGTTTACATCAACAAAATCAAGGCAACTTTTCATTCATTCCATCGGAGTTGCTCAATTTGAGCATCCAATTCGCTGGAAAAAATTGATCATCTCAAGAGATGATCAAATAAAAAAACTCATCTTTCCTTTAGGAAATAAATGAGTGAGATATATTTGGATACAACAATTGAAAGAACATTTACCGTCAATGGAGAAGGCTTCAATCAAAAGTATAGAATCAATGAGTTTAAAAATCCTCATCCGGCTGTTTATTTTCTTGTATTTTACTGTAATCTAACTAAATTTGAAGCAGTAAAATTTGATAAATGGGATTGTATGCCAGTAAATATGAAATGCATCTTAACTGGATCAAAAACCAAAATTTATCATTTCTCGATTGTCGAAAATCTTCAAGTTCAATCTTATATTATCAAGTATTTTAACGATGAATGCACGCTTCATTTTATGCAAGAATTTTCTGTGTTGTATCAAATCTCTCTATTATGTGAAGATCCAGAAGCATATGGATTGCCTCAATTATTGTCTGTGTATAAGAATTGTCTTCTTTTTCCATGTTATCGGAAATTTCAAAGTTTGAGTGTTTGCGCACTTAAAAATAAATTGCTCTCTGCAGTCAATATCCTTCATTCATTGCATGTTGTTCATTTGGATATCAAACCGGATAACATTTTATTTTCTGACAAAGGTCCTATCTTAAATGATTTTGATTGTTCGACTGTTTTAATCGATGGCCATCAGGCTGAAATTTCATCTTTTTGTGGTACGTTGGGATATATGCCTTACTGGTTTAATTATAATCAAAAAGTATATTCTTACACATATCAAAACGATCTCTGGGGACTCGGCTTGACAATCTCTTCTTTTCGGAGTGGAAGAAGAGAACTGATCAAATATCAAAACGAAAAAAGTTATTTCGATCAAGCGAAGAAATTTTTTGCCCAACTTTCACATTCAGATCCAGAGTTTGATTTATTTACTGGAACTTATACATTTGATCAAGTACTTCCATTTACAATTAAACCTTCATACTACCGCTTAGACTTATCGAGAACACAATTTCTCAGGTTTTTCAGACAACATGAACTTTGTATTCTTGCACTTGGCTTTCTTTTCTATAGCCAAGTCCAGGAAGATGAAGTGTTCGACCTTGCAAATGCAATTTTTTACAATCAGAAACCATCTTTTGAACAAGGTTATCTTTTGTCGAGAATCAAATACATTATTTTCACAGCTCCGCAAATTCCCTTCTTTATTCTGCTCAAGAAATATCGCAAAAATCCAACATTTTTTCTTCCTCTCATTATTTTGGGTGCCAAAGGATTTCATTCTGCTAAAGAAATTGACTGGTTTGAAAATCGATTTATCCATTCAAAATATCTCGACGAAGATGAAGAAACCGAAAGGCGATATCACCAAATTCTCGAAGAATACAATTTATATGCCTCGTCAACAGTTGAAGACATTAAAAATGATTCTTCTTTACTTCGAAAAAGAAAGAAACCAGTTGAAGATGATCATTCCGGTTAGATGTTTTACTTGTGGAAAAGTAGTTGGGAACAAATGGGATAAATTTCAACAATTAATTAAGACTAAGACAGTTAAACCAGGCGAAGCTTGTGATCAACTTGGTCTTGAAAGATATTGCTGTCGGAGAATGCTACTCACACATGCCGAATTGATCGACAAAATTTTACAAGTAACTCCAATTCGAGCTGGGCTTAATTAAGTCAGTCTGTTAAATAATTGAATCTTTTCGAAGATTCAATTCTTGTTGTTTTTATTCAACTTTGGTCCGACAATGTGGACAAGTGTCTGCTTCTGAAAACCAGCGTCTGATACAAGCAGCATGAAAAAAATCGCGACAAGGTAATTCTGTAATCATATCATGTTGTTGAAATGAGTCAAGACAAACCGCACATTTTTGTCCTTGTCTACATTGATGTTCATGAATATTATAAGTTTTTAAAGCATCTATCTTTTCCTGTGAAAGTGGATGCTTTGGATTATCCATTTGTAAAGATTGATGGAGAAAATGTTGAAAAATATCATCAACCGAAGGAACTGGTACAACTGATGAGACTTCATCTTCTTCAGTAACTTTGCTGATGAAAAAAACCTTGTTTTTTCGTTTGATTCCTCGGAGGGAAAGTTTTCGATCGGCTGCAAATTGTGTAACAAATCTATCAATTGATCCTACGTTGATCATCGATGGTACTTTTCCTTTGGACAAGAAAAATAATTTTTAACTAATGATGTAATTGATTTTTCTCTTCTCGAAAGAAGAGAAAAATAATCATCGTTTAAACGTCTCTTCGAGACTGGTTAAACGTCTCTTCGAGACTGGTTAAACGTCTCTTCGAGACTGGTTAAACGTCTCTTCGAGACTGGTTAAACGTCCTTATAGGACTCTTTGAAATGATTAAACGTCCTTATAGGACTCTTTGAAATGATTAAACGTCCTTATAGGACTCTTTGAAATGATTAAATAAAAGCAGAAACAAGTGAAAATACTCTCGGGTCATACAAAGATTGTTGTTGAGAATCATACAATGTTCCTTCTCCAGATAAACTATGTGTAAGTAAGATATACAGTTTAAAATATCCATCAAAAGGCTCTATTTTATCCGTCAGGCCCATTCGATGGAGGCGAGGAACATCTTTGTTTACATGATTATTCTCAAAGTTGAGAATTTTTAATAAGATTTGAAGATGATTTTTGTGTCCAGTCCAATCCAACGGGTCAATCAGATGAATTATTTTCTTTACATTCGTTTCTCTTGAAAACACTCTTTGATACATTGTAAAATTATTTACATGCATTTCCTTCGCGTGAAGATGTTCGAGAAAATCACTGCGCGGAGAAAGTCGATTTTCTGCACTAAAAAATAACATGTAACAATGAAAATTGTCAGTCAAAGGAAGTTTATCATTAATGTGAATCGAGACGAAAAAGATGTAGTTTTGTTGATACAAGATTGATAATTGATCAAAAAGGGGTTGAAGATTTCGATCTCGAACACGAAAGAGTGATACTAAAGTATTTGCATGTTTCGATTCAAAAGTAAAGAACTGCCGGCTCACTTGGCGAATAATAATCATTGCATAATTATGTGTAGTCACATAATTATGAAGTTGTTTGACTCTATCTCGACGTGTCATTATTCATCAATGACATTCTCAGAAGAAAGATGAATGGAATATCATTTTTTCTCTTCCGTTTTCTCTTTTGTTTTTTCTTGTTGATCGAGAGGTTTTCTTGGATCGTATTTAAAACATCCTTGACATTTACCTGAAAAGAAATATTTCTTTTCACTCATTCTTCTCTCAGAGACAATCACAAGACCGCAGTTTGAACAGACATCAAAGTTAATCGTGTCGATTACCAAATAACCAAAATCAACTGCCTTTCGAATCAGTGCACTCAAAATCTTCCGATTTTCCCGAGCTCCAAGATAGGTATCTTTGACGATTAGAATCCCCATTTCCGGAGGTTCAACACCAATTTGGACACATCCTTTGACCCACCCAATGTTGAATCGTTCAATTTCTTTTGCAAATCCGGCGGCTCTTTTACAGAGCCATCCCGGCAAGATAAGATCAACAAAATTAATAAAATCTTTTGGATGTTCAGGGATATTCGAAATTACTTTTTCAACATTGAGTCCGACATCTGTATATTCAGACATTCAAGTTTTTGTTTCAATGAAAAACTTTTAACCTTTTCATGGATGTAAATGTTTATCCAGTTCCGCAGAACGTTTATCCAGTTCCGCAGAACGTTTAATCAGTTCCGCAGAACGTTTAATTACCACCAACCTTCAACCAACCAATAATTCGATTTGTTTTTACCTTCTTGAGGAACTTCCTTCTGCATTCGCTCCGCTTCCCGTACTGATTCAATTGGTTGAGTTATTTCAACGGGAGACATTTCGGCTAAAGCAGGAATTTCTTGATATTTCTTTTCGCGTAGTTGAAAATTGTACAATTCTTGTTGTGTCTTTTGATGTGCCTGATGTTCTAGTTCAAGATTTTTTGATGTATGTTCAAGTTCTTTTGTAAGTTTCTCACATTTGAGCTGCATTTCAGCAAGATTACGAATCAGTTCTTCATTTTTACGTCTCACAAAGGCATTTTCTTGAAGAAGGTTTTGGTTTTGAGCCATTACCTTTTGAGTTTTTTCACGAGAATATTGAGCCATCTTTCTTTTCAAAAGAAAAAACTGATTTTCTTTTGCGACTTCAATGGAGTGAAATCAAGTTTTTTGATCGAAGAATGTCTTTAAGCAAATTTACTCGAGAAACTCTTGAATCTGCCCAACAAGTTCAAATTGTTGATCGGCTCGATGATCTTGTGATGTACTGTTATGACGCAGACAGCGATCTCGATCAAGCCGACCATCTCATTCGCCAATCAAGAGGTCTAGTCTTCCATGGAGAAAAATTGTTGGTCAAAACATTCCCATATACCCCGATGTATCTCGGAGTGACTCACGGAATCTATCTTCGACACTTTGAGAAAGTGACCGTTGATGGAGGTAAACCAGCTTTCCAAATTCTTCCAAAGACGGAATTCAATTATCTCCAAGCCAATTGGGGTAAACTAATTTTTTATCCGGCTCAAGAAGGAACTTTGATTCGTGCTTTCGCCGTCAATGGGAAGTGGTATTTTGCAACTCACCGAAGATTGGACGCGAATCGATGCTTTTGGGGAGGAAAAATCTCATTTGGTGAGCTGTTTGCGTTTGCACTCAAGAAGTTGTTTAATTCTGAGAAGACAAATGAAGAAATCCTCAATGAACTTTCTTCCCATCTTAATCAATCAAAAGTGTATGTCTTTTTGCTCAAACCTACAATTCAAACTCGAATTGTCTCGTTTCCCGATGAAAAGGAACCTGTGATTCTAGTTGGAGTATTCGAAAACAATGTTTTTCAAAAAGATTTTGAATCAATTCCGGGGATTCCATCAGTCAAACAATTGACCGGATTTCGAGACATTTTCGATCTCTACAAAAGAGTGGAAGGAATGGCTCCCGAATATTACCAGGGAGTTTTGATCATGACCCCTAAAGGAGAATGTATCAAGATTTGTTCTTATCAATATCTTCATCGATATCTTTTGCGAGGCAATGTTGACTCGATTAAACTTCGATATCTCCAAATCCTTTCTCATCCCCATTTGATTGAGTGTTTTCGTCAAATGTACCCTGAGAAGGAAGCCGATTTCGATGAATATGAAGATATCATCGACGGCATTGCTCAAACACTTGCTGACCATTATAATCGAAGATATGGAACAGAACGAAAAGAATATGTCATTCTCGAACCAGTCGAACATCATTTCTTGGTCGGAGTGAGAGCTACATATAACTACTCTAACATTGATCCTGCTGTCATGAGAGAATATCTAATTCGAGACATGAAAGTCTCAGACTTGAACAAAATGATTCATGATGATCTTCATCTCCGACGCGACATTGAGAAGATCATTGACGCAGATGATTAATTCCGATCTTAAAATAAATAATGCTCAATAATGCTCAATCACGTTTCGACGTGATCGAAGTTTTTAACAAGTCCTTCAAGACGTTTAACCACTTCAGAGAGTCCCGAAGGATGTTTAACCAATCTTGACGAAATCGTTTTAATCATCGCTATCAGGACTTGTCGAAGGTGTAATAATTTTTAACTCCGAAAATGGCTTGAGAAAAGGATGGTGGACGTAAACTTCTTGAATTTTGTTCTGCACCGTTTCAATCAAAACGTCAAGATTGCAGACAAATTTGAGGTCCGAGTTGTATGTAACTCGCAAATTTGAAATGCCTTGAATTGAAGCTTCAAGATCTCGAAGAAGATCTTGTACATGCTTGCTCTCGGGAGATTTTTGAATCAAAGCATCGAGAATCTCAAATGAACGAGATAATGTCTCCGATAAAAATGATTGAGTTTTACTTCGGCTATCACAATTCCAAGTACGGAGGAATTTGGCAGTCATACTCTCTTGCTGGAGAGATAAAGGTTCGGTTGAAATTTTAACATTTGTCGGAATCTTTCCAATAAACTTGAGACGACTCTTCACTTCTTCGTTTCCACTCAAAGAGACAGTACTCATTTGATTAAGAGAAAAAATTTGTTTTGCTGCCGAAATCAAAGAAAGCGAGGTCGAAACTTCTTGTAAGGAAGGAACACTCATTTAGCCCTTTTTTGACTGGAGAAAAGAGAAAAAAGAAAAAATGGCAACCGATGGAGAAGACTATGAGTTTCTCATCGATGAATCGAAGTCGAGATTGCAGACCTTAAAAGCAGGTCTAGAAATTTATTCAAAAAAGTTCCCTGAAGATAAGAAAGGAATTGCAAGATTTCAAAGTTTGATTCGAAAAGAAGAAGATCGATATAACATCTATTCGATGTTCCAAGCTGCTGAACATGGAAGTATGCTCTCGTTTGCAAGCTCAGTATCAATCAATCATCAAATCAACGAACAAAATTTTGAATTAGTAAATTCAGACGAAATTCGTCAAAAACTATCTCCACATGCTATTGAAGACGATATGTCAGAGTTTTCTTTTTTGATTTCTCCAAGAGCAGATGGACTCGTCAAAATTCCAATCGATCAAATTCTTCATGGAGGAAAAAACGTTCCTCTTGGTCAGAGAGTGATCAAAATGCCGAAAAATTTGGATCAAACTATTCGAACGGTAAGACAAAAATTAGCTGAAGAAAAAACACAGTTGAAAGATGTGTTCCCAAAAGAGGTTCACCCGACGAAGGAGGTTCACCCGACGAAGGAGGTTCACCCGACGAAGGAGGTTCACCCTGAAAAACAACCAATCAAAAACACATTAGTTCAACCACCACCGAAAGGAATGGCAAAAAAAGTGATCATTGCAGAGCCAAAGAAAAAATGAAAGAAATATGGCTCGTGAATCGAAGGATGGAATCTTTAGCGGAGTTTCAACTCTTGATCAACTTAAATCGAGAATAATTGAATTGTATCAAGATGATTCGAATAAGCTTAAACAATTGCTCAATGATTTAGTTCAGACTCAATCATTAGAACAAAAGAATGAAATTTTTAAAGACGAAGAATTGGCTCGCCTTCGTTCATTTGAACAAAAATATACGTTGATAACCGAAGCTTGTTCAAGAGATAAGAACAAGGAAAAACAATTAGTCTTTTCTTTTCTCCACGATGAGCAAGTCGATTTACCTTTGATTCCATTGTATGACTTGAATCGATTTGAGAAACTCTTTCTCCAAGATGAATGTTACAAATGGTTAATTAATCAGCATTCACCCAAGGAAGAGGCTGATTCAATCTTTGCTTGGACTCGTCATCCAAATGGATTCGTTGTACGAGCCGATGGAAGATGTTTTATCGTCGATGCCAAAATGTCAAAAACATTAAACATTCTCGGGGTGGATAATATTCTCGAACAAAATGCTTGCCCGGTTGATCTCTCGGCGTATGAAACACCGAGATGTGAAGTATTTTGGACAACCAAAGGACCAAGTATTTGTCTATTTACTCGAGAGGGTAAACTAATTGATCAACCACGAATTCCGTTGAATAAAATTTCGTTCAAGATGATTCGTCATTTCATCAATTAATTCTTATTGTTGAAAAATTGATTTCTTCACTTCGAGTAGTGAAGAAAATTCAAACATTTCAAACATCTCAATGCCATTCACTTTTGACCTCGAAAATGAGCGAAAAGAAATTCGACTTCTTGTTGAGCAATCGGGATACAAACTCCTTGTTCCACAGCTCGAAAAATGTAAAGAAAAAATTAATGCACTCTTAACAACTTTGATGACAGCACCTTCGAACGAGGTGGTATCAGAAGTTAGTCAATGTTGCGGCGAACTGAATCAAATTACATCTGCAATTAATCAATTGACCCGTAATGATCCTCGAGAATTGACAGATTTTCTTTTGTCATCTCCAGTCTGTGAAGATCCAGATTCGAATTTTGTCATTGTAGTTCCAAATGGTAAAAATGGATACGATGTCGAGGGTCTTCGTTTCTATTATTATCAAAAAATAGTTGAACGATTTGCCTGTCAACCAAATCTCAAGGATGTAGAAGAGGAACCATTTGATATTCAGTGCTGTAAAGATAAATCCGTTTTGTTTATTAGTAACGAGAATGGAGCCCATCGATTTATTTTTCCAGACAAGTTGATTCCGATTGCAAAATTGCTTGGTGTCTGGGTTCAAAACAAAAAGAAAATCAAAGATTCTCCCGGAGAAGTAAAAACTCTCACTGATGTTCGAATTCGATTCGACCTTGATGGACCTGTTCTTGAAATTGCCTACTTGGAAAATGGAATTGAAAAGAGATTTGTTGATGAAGGAAGTGTGATCATTGACAATTTTTCGCTAAAAACATACCAATTGTTTGCTTTGATTAAAAATTCGAATCTTCTTGATCTCGATCCAAATAACGAACATCTCCTCAATGTGAAATCTTACTTTGATACACAAGATAGAATTTCACAAAAGGCTAGAGAGGCACTTTTGGCAACGAGAAAAGAATCTACATTGGCACCCATTGAAGAAAATGCCGAATCGAGACAATTAAAGAACAAAGAAGATTGAGAGATAATCAAATATAAAAATAATACATTTTAATTCTCCGAGGAGAATTAAACATTTTTTAATAATCAATTAGACTGGCCCCAAAGAATAAAAATGATTTTTAATCTCTAGGAAAAGAAGGATGATATCCAATGCCCATCAACTTTGATCTCCACCAGGAAGAAAAAGAACTTCGAGAGCTGATCGAACGTTCAAATTTCAAGCTCTTGATTCCAGATCTTGAACAATGCGAAATAAAGTTTCACTCCTTAACAAAAGCTTTGAAGGAAGCTCCAAGAAAAAAAGAATGTGAACAAGAAGTAATGAAATTCTGTGAAAAATTTCAATCAATCTCAAGAGAAATGATTAATTTGTTTGAACAACATCATCGAAAAGTTGAAAGTTTTTTCAAGTCAAAAATTTACGACGCGAATGGAGACGGAGAATCATTTCCTCTTCTTGAGGAAAGAGAAGGTAAATATATTCAAACTTCTTTCCATCACGCTTGTTTTGTTCGATATTCAAACAAGTTTATCTTGACTCAATTTCCAACCGAAGAATTGGATGAAGTTGAGATTGAGATTATAACGAGAAAAAATGGTCATATTTTGCAAGTACTTGACTCAGATGGATTTCCGATTCTTCAATTTTCTTTTCCATCAAAGCTGCTACCAGTGGCTAAATTTTTGAACGTTTGCATTATATATGATGAAAATGAGGAACGAAATTCCTCAAATGATTTTGACGATTCAATTCTTCAGTTAAATGACATTCGAATTCGCCTTGAGCGAGGACCTGTTTTTGAATTTTCCTATAAAGTCGGCGATAAATATTTTCTTTATTATAGTACAGAAAGTTTGAGTCCGGATACACTTTGTCTCGATTCATATCGATTGATTGCCTCGATTGGTTGTATGAATTTACTCGATCTTGAAGATCGGGATCGAAGTTTAATCGAACTTAAACATTGGGCTAATAAAAGCAAACACTAAATAATATTTTAATTCTCCGCGGAGAATTAAATGTCTCTTTATGTAATTACCCGATACACAATTCCATCTTTGGCTTCAATCTTAACTACGCCACTCGACCAACCATTGTATCGGACAATTGGATCACTCGACAAAATCTTTGGAAGATGTTCTCGTTTGTAAGGCAATTTTTTCTCTTCTTCGGGAGTAAGCAAAATATGCTTTGGAACAAGAATATGTTTGTTCAAATTTCCAATTAAGAGTTTTTCAGGTTCAGAATGAACTTCAAATCTTTGCTTGTCCATGTTTAGAGTTTCATTCATACCGGGAGCAACATCTCGACAGATAATAATTGCTCGGTTTTTACCAAACGCAACTAAGGCCGATTCAACAGCCTTCAAATGTGCAGTTACAAATTTACCTTCTCCTTTCACATGATCAAAGAAAGTGAAGAAGATAATTTGTCTCGCGTTGACAAAGAGTCGTCCGGCAGTACATTCGTGTTCTTCACATTTTGCCTCGCCACGGACTGCGAGCATTTCATTGACCTTTTCAAGGATCTTATTTTGAAACTCCATTGTTTTTCCTCATCTTTTAAGATGAGAAAATCATTTTTACTTCCTTTCCGTTAATTTGAAGAACTAAGTTTTTGTTCAAAACGAAAAATTTTATCAGGAGTCTTATGATACCAAACAAGAGATTCTCCCTGTGGTCCATCACAGAGGAATTGTATCCACGTTGATTTTAACTTCGGCGGATCTCCTTCAGCCATTTCAAAATGATTTGTCTTTTTTATAACCGCACAAGTGAAAGGTTTTTGATTCCCTTCGACAAAAGATGAGCAATTTTCTTTCATCTTCTGACGGGTAAATTCAATCAATTCATTTCTCACTTGGCGAACTAAGGGTAATGGAGGCGGGAAATCATCCATTTCTTTGTCGCTTTTTATGACAAAAATTAAAATTTATTTCAGTTTTCTAAACATAAGCATGGAGATTGCTCAATTTCTTCCAGTTTATCCTCTATCAAATGACCTTCTTTTTGAGGAGAAAGTTCGAGCAAAAAAAGAATTCCAGCATCTCGAATCACATAATGTGCTCGAGCGAAAATTTACTCCGCTTCCCCATCAAATTTATGCTCAAAGAATTCTGTCTGGATATACTCCTTATGAAGCAAGTATTCTCTTCCAGAGAATGGGTACAGGTAAAACTGGATTAAGTATTTTAACAGTTGAAAACAACTTAAATATGTTTCGGGGAGGTTTGATTATTGTACCGAGCCAAAAATTTGTCCGTAATTTTGAAAATGAAATTCTCAAGGTGACCGGACAAAAGTATTTTCCACCTCGATGGCAAGAGATGACCAATGAGGAACGGCAACGAGCGATCCGAAAACAAATTCGAAAGAATTACAAGTTTCTCACTTATGAGGCATTTGCCAATGCTTTGTTTCAAGATGGAGATCGAAAGGTTGGCGATCCTCAGATTGAACAGGAGTATTCGAATTATGTGATTATTGCTGATGAAGCTCAGAATCTTCGAAAGCAAAAGAATAAGCCAGTCTCATCGAAAATTTATGAAGCTTTTTTCATCTTCTTTCACACGGTTAAAAACTGTAAAAAACTATTATTGACTGGAACACCGATGAAAGATCAATGGTCAGAAATGGCTTCATTGGCGAATCTTATTCTTCCTCTCGATAAACAGCTTCCAACTGGAGATTTGTTTGAAAAAGAATTTTTCAATGATGGAAAAACGATTGCCAATGAACATATTCTCAAAGAGAGACTTCGTGGGTATATTTCAGTACTCCAATCTCAACCTACACATGTTAAACGAAGATTTGTTGGATCTAAATTTCAAGATTTGACTGTATTTGAAGTTGATCTTTGTCAGATGAGTGAGTTTCAATCAAAAGTTTATCAGCAAGCTTACGCCGATGATGATAAATCTGGTGCAAAAAATAGTGGAATTTATTCAAATTCTCAACAGGCGATTAATTTTGTCTTTCCTGATGGAACATATGGAAAAAAGGGATTTACAAAACATATGGTCAAACCAGTTAAAGATATACAACTTAAAGCTCGCTCCTATGCAGTTCCAGTGTTTAGTAAAACTCTTCGTGATGCTCTTCGAGGATCAAATAAACAGGAAACTTTAAACAATATTTGGCAATGTTCTTCGAAATATGCAACTTCGGTAAGAGATTGTCTTGAACAATATCAAAATAAAGCAGGTTGTACATACATCTACAATCCTCTTGTCGATGGAAGTGGAGCATTGGTTTTTGCACAGTGCTTAGAGTTATTCGGATATACTCGATCTGTTTATGGAAAAGAAACTGAAAAGGGTTTGCGATACGTGCTCTTAACCAACTCAACCATCGATGATGCCGGAACAATTGTATCAAATGTACAAGAAACTTTTGCAGATCCAAGAAATGCTCGAGGAGAATACATTCATGTTATCATTGGGAGTCGTACCTCTGGAGAAGGTCTCTCATTTGGAAATATTCAACTCATTGGAGTCCACAATCCATTTTGGAATTATTCAGTTATTGATCAAGCTATTTATCGTGGATTAAGAAGAAATTCTCATCAAGCACTCGAGAAAATCTATCAGCAAGAAGGGAAAGAACTTGTGATTGATATTCATCAATACATGGCACTTCCGTTGAATCCGACGGTTGATATTTCGTTGGATTATCAAATGTATCAAGTGAGTCAGGCGAAAGATCTAAAGATTAAACGAGGAGAGCGTTTGATGAAGGAAATTGCTTATGATTGTCTCGATAAGTACAAGATTAATTCAGTAGGTCAAGATTTCACCCGGGAATGTGATTATTCAAAGTGTGAATATAAGTGTGATCATGCTGCACCAGCTCCACTCAAGCGAGATGATTTAACTTATAATTTGCATTATTCCGATTATGATAGTTCTTTGGCTCAATTCAAACTGACTGAATTATTTCGAAAACATTTCCGATTGTCGTTTGCCGAAATTCGAAAAGAACTTTCCGAAATGCCAGAATTTATCCTCTTGAAAACGCTGAAACAAATGATTGAGACGAATGTTGCTATTTACAACAAATATGGAGTAATCTCCTATTTGAAAGAACAAAGTAATATTTACTTTTTGGTCAGTTCACCTGAAACAAATTCAAAAATTTCCCTTGGATTCTACACCGAATATCCGACTGCAATTCGAGAAATGTCACTGTCCGATTTCAATACACAATTACTTGCTGAACAATCTGACGTTTATCTTCAAATGATTGCAGAAGCAGCCAAAAGAAATGATCTAATCACGATTGAGAAAGCACTTGACCGTCTTTCAGATGAAGTAAAAATTGGATTGATCCAAGAATTAATTGATCGTGAACTCAAAGCTCCAGGAAATTCTCAATTACGTAGCTTTATCCTCAATCGATACAAAGGATATATCCATCGAGTCGGTGATGTAATTGCTCTTGACTTTGATGAAGATACTCCATTGTGTCGATCTGAAGGAAATTGGATCAGTTGTGATCCGAGTTATGTTCAATATATTGTTGAACAAGAAAAGAAGCTACAAACTTCGATTCTTGAACAAAATCCAGTCGGCTTTTATGCTCTAATTAATAAAGAACTTCATCGAGGTCCAGATGCATGGAAAAAAGGATTCTGGATTGTCGATCTTCGTCGTAAGGCAGCTGAATTTAATCCCCAAGATAAAAGAACTGAAATTAAAGGAGAAAAATGTGGTACTGGTACGTTGAAAATTGGTAAACTAGCCGGAATCGCCTTCCGAACAAGTTGGAAACCTCAAATTGTTTCAAGACTTCCTCGTGATACAATTTTGAATGAATTACTTCGAACTAAAGAATTATTTGAGGTTATTTCACAAGAGGAATTGTTTCGCCTTTCAGAAGCAGAGTTACAACGATTGTATACATTTCGTCAAATGAAAGCGCAAGATCTTTGTAATGGCTTATCGAGTTGGTTTGAACAAAATGGACTCGTTCGATATACGAGTAAAGAGTCAATGAAATAATGACATAAGAATTTCTTTTCCTCGAAAGGAAGAGAAATGAAAGATGTTTAACCAGTCCTGAAAGGACGTTTAATCATCAAGGCAGTATTGCCAATGTGCTACCAGATATTCGTAATAGAGTTTGAACCCTTCTTGAGAAAAGCTTTTATTAGATAAGGTTATTTGCTTGTTATTAGTTAGAGCAATTATAATGTTACCGCATTCAAAAGAAATCGAAGTAATACAACGGGCATTAATACATGAATTTTTCACTTGAATGGTACCTTTCTTTTGTATGAGAGGACTTTTCTCTTCCACATTCCCTTGAGCTTTGGCATCTGCAATCACCTTTTGTATACGCACTTCTTGCTGGGCAAGAAAAATATATTCTTGGAGTTGTTGATATTCCGGAATCTTGAATGGAAAAGAATTTTCCACCATCTGTTTGAGGAGGTGATTTATTTTCTGTTCAATAGGTGATAAAAATCTCTCATTGTCCGTATAACGAAAATGTTTCTGATAATTCTTGAGATATTCCTCTACTAGCGAATAAAAATGCTTTCTTTCTGCTACTCGAACGAGATGATAGCCCTCGTCGAGCAGATCATTGTTTAAAGAGTTGCCTTGAACTTTTTGAGCTTCGGTTTTACCTTGAGCTTCGGTTTTACCTTGAACTTTTTGAGCTTCGGTTTTACCTTGAACTTTTTGAATTTCGGCTTTGCCTTGAACTTCAGCTTTGCCTTGAGATTCTGGGCCTGGATTTTGAGATCGAGGTGGAACCTTTTCGTCTAGTTCAACTTGACTTACTTGATGATATTCACAGTTGAAATCATCATTATTGGTGCTCAATCTTCTTCTCATTACTTAAACTTAGACTTAAATTAAGATCAATTATTTTCTTCTCTTCGAGAAGAGAAGAAAATCAATTTTCATTTTCCGTCAAGGACTTTTAAACGTCCCTTCGGGACTTTTAATCTTCTTTCGTCTCAAGACGATCGACAACCAATCTGTTAAGTTGAATCGAAAAGAGATGTTGATCACTATCAAATTTAAGATATTCAACCAGTCCAGTGATTCTGGCCCCTTGTTGAAGAAGATCAAAATCGATCGTGGTTGTCGTCAACATTTTCTCATCATCGTAAAATTGATAGGTTAAAGTGCGAGGAAAATTACTTCGGTGAATTTTCCATTCACGAAGCTTCTTTCCAGTAAATAATTCAAGTAATTCAAGATTGTATGAAACAATTGGACGAAGATGAACATAACCATCTTTTACCCCTTGAAAAGAAAACCAAATTTCGATGTCTCGATCCGACAAAATTTTTGCTACTGATCGAAAATCCAAGTTTGCTTCAGTTGATTCTGATTGACACACTTGTTGGAATGACGATTGAACATGAAGTTCCAAACCCTCCCATCTGAGTAAGTTGTATATTTTTCGCACTCCTTTTTTGCAGATATTTTCATCATTTCTAGGTGGAATTGGGGGTGGAAGTGGACGATTTTGTCTCGATGATTCACAAGGTTCCGAATCATCAGATTGATTAATCTTGAGATATTTCTTTTTTCCACATAGATTACCCATTTGTTCTTTTTGATCAAAGAAATAAACCAAAGAAATCATTTTTGGACTAATGGCACCCACCAAATTGTTCTTTGATGACTCCCAATCTCAGAAGAAACCTTTTCTCCTTTGGGCGTTTCCGATCTTCCGTATACTTGGAGATAATCTTTGAAATTTTGCCCATCTTGAACAGGTGAAGTAAAATCTTTGATTTGACAGCCCGACACTTGATAAGAAAGAAGTGAAATTGTTTTCGCTGCATCAAAGATTCGTTTCCATTCTTCAACCGAAATCTGATTGCTAGCACGAAATGGAGAGATCTTCGCCGCATACAAAATTTCTGCCGCTAAATAATTTCCAATTCCAGAAATGATCTTTTCTTGATCGAGCAAAATTGAGAGAATGTCTCGTTTGGTATTCATCTTCGAAACACGTTGAATAAAGTTGTCCCAACTTGAATCTTGGAGTGCGCCGGGAGCAAGTTTATCTGACAAATTCTGGAGTGAAAAATAAACATTTCCAAATCTTCGCGAATCAGTGTAAATAAATGAAGTTGGAAAGGGTGCTTTTCCTTCAATATTGAATTGAAAGGCTGCATGTTTCATTTCACGTTCATTCGGAGCAAACGTGAAATTACCTGTCATTCCCAATCCGGCATAGATATTAAATCTTGACGGTTGACCTCCAAGTGTCTTGAGATGAAAGATAATCATTTTTCCTTTGGCTGTGACTTTCGAAAAATACAATGGCAATTCTCGTTTAAACTCTTCAAAGTTAGGTGGAACATTATTTTTGTACTTGCCACCGATGATTTCCACATTCTTCAATGCTCGTCCTTCGAGAAAGAGATGTAAATTGTCTACCACAAGTTGAACTTCGGGACCTTCCGGCATTATCCTTTTTCTTTTCTCGAAAGAAAAGAAATTCATTTTATTTCAAATTGATTCCGGATTACTTACACTTACAATCGGAACAATTTCAATGTAAAGTTAAGATCACGATCCTTGCGAACTCGGTTAATATCAAGTTCACTCAAGGGGCCCAATTCAGCTTTCAAGTTCTGGGCAGTTGCAATAATCTCTCGAACCATCATTTGAATGAAAATATCAACAAGGTCAACTTGTCTATTCTCAGCACATTCTGCTGGCCCTTCAGCAACTGAACACATTGAACTCAATTTCCGAAGTTGATGGCTTTCGAAGTTCTTAACCAGGGCAGTTTTAACTCCACCTGCAACAGTGCTCTTCAACAGACGAGCCACATCTATAATTTCAACAATTTCTCTCTTTTCGATCAACTTGGAAATCAGATGAGTCAAATCACGAATAAAGACAATCAAGATCAACTTGGCATCAGCAGTCAATTCGGCGTTCAAGTCGCGTGCCATCTTATCAACAATCGCAGCAGCGGCTTCGGGTTCAACTGAAGATTCTCCAGGAGGAATGACGGTTGAAATCTTGGCAAACAAATTTGGTCGACGTTCTTGATTGAAAGGACTTTGAATGCCTTTTACCTCTTTACTCAGTTTCTTTGGCTGTTTGCGAGCAGACTTACGTGAAGACGACTTTCTTCGAGAAGAAGACTTTCTTCGTCTTGAAGGAGACTTCGACTTTCTTCGTCGAGAAGAGGACTTTCTTCGTCTTGAAGGGGACTTCGATTTTCTTCGTCGAGAAGGAGATTTTGACTTTCGTCGCGGAGATCTTGATTTGCGAGACTTGGGCATTGTTTTTTAGTTTGTAATTTTTTATTTTAATTTTTAAACAGAATGTCTGTTCCACGAGAAGGAATTCACAAATGGAGGACTCCCGGTGATCTTGCAGCGGTTGATCTGATTGGAACTCTAATATTTGCCTGGATTATAGCCAAACCAGTCGGATTAACTGTGATTGAGGCTTTTATCTTGCTGATTTTAATCGGAATTATTGTACATCTTCTGCTTGGGATTGAAACGAGTTTGATTGAAAAACTCAGAAAAATTGATTATTTTAAGAAGTAAATCATGAAGATTACTCACCCTTCCCTAAGAAACAAAAAAGTGAGAAATGTCCTCGATTGAAACATCCGCACCTTCTACATCATCAGTTCCGAGCAAGGCTCCAAAAAGCACTGAACCGAAGAAGCACCAATATGTTGTCTACAATAGAGACACATATGCCGAAGCCAAATATGTTCATGCAATTGTAATTGCATCTTCAGAAGAGAAAGCATTCAATTATCTTCTCGAGAATTGGAAGGAATATCTTGAACGACCAGATCTCGAGGACCTCTTTGGTGATTTGATTGTCGAAAAGCCTGACGAATGGACGCCACAGTCAAAAAGTTTGATTGAAGACGCTTTTTCTGACAAAGTTTTGTCGGATCAGGATCGAACCATTTTTCAAAAGCTGATCCGGATCCACATTTCAAGTTGGTACGATGTTGAACGTAGTCCAAAACCAATTAAGATAGTGACTGTTTAATCAATTCAAAAAGGATGCAGTGTGATGATGTTTCAATTCCCTTTGGGGAATCGAAAATAACAAAGTTGTCTTAGATCAACAATGCCGAAATGTTTGAATTTGAATTGTAATTAAACGTCCTTTGGACATTAAAAATTATTTTCTCTCCTCGAGAGGAGACAAAATTAATAAAATGTGACTGAAGAAGTCCCTTCGATTAGTTCCTGAGTATCACCAATGGCTGAATCAACGCGAATGATTAACAGAAAATGCCCCTCCACACAATCAAATGCCCAATAATATTCAGCTTGAGAAAATTTCCGATGTTTCATCCAATCGAGAATAATTGTCTTCAATCGAATATTAACTTCAATGGGAAGAGATTTCGGTTTAGTTAAGGTTTCATTCGGTAGCTTTGTATACGGTTCGACAAAATCTTCAGCTTCAAATTTGACTGTGTACATAAGTGGAAATTTGATGTGACAATCGCAACTCCTTGAAATTCTTTCAATATGCGCGGCATCTTGACTTTTCAATTGTTCAATCAAAATTGCTGAACTAAAAATAATCTCTGTTTCCGCGACTATTTCTGCCCTCTCTTTTAACTCTTCAGATGTTTCAGCTGCTACTCTTGCCATACAATCCTCTTTCAGTTCGACAAACGAAAGCTTTCCTCCAATTGACCAATCAATCTTTTCTTCTGCCATAATTACCTTCGTTAAAATGCTTCTCCCTTTTGTAGATTGACAAAAAATTTTAATTCTTTCCCAAGTTCGAAAAATCACATATAACTTTCGGTTGCTTCCTTCCACGGCTTTGAAGGTTTACCCAATTGCCCATTCACTCTTTCATGAAGAAGGTAACTCCAGTGAAAGAGATTAATTCTCGAGCTCAAGAATTGATCAATCGGGTGATCGGCTAAATTCTCTCGAAGATGATTTCGACACTTTTCACAAGGTAGACAAAATTGAAGACAGCTAATAAATGCTTTGTAGGCGAGCGCATAGTCTTTCGATCCATTGTGATTGGCAGCAAACCAATGGATCATCTTCCAAGTTGGATGTGACCACATGGTAATATTCATACTCGAATTTGCATATTTTTTCAATTGTTCTTCATAACTTATCATCACAGTTTGATGGATATATTTATTAACAGTCTGATGAAGATCAAAAACCCATTTGAATGCCTGTTGAGAGTACGGACGAGATTCATATGCTTCAGTAAAGTACTTTTTCTCTTGACCGGGCATCATCTTAATTGAAGATTCAAATAGGCATTGAAACGCCTCCACCATATCAATACGATAATATGATGCCATTGAGTACATCATCTGAAAGAAGTCGACAATCGGGAAGATCGGCATTTCTTTTTGTAGAGAAATTTTTATTTTTAGATCTCAGTTAATCTTTCTTGTTGTACAACAGCTCGATCGGATCAATTACTCCCTTCACAGTTCCCTTGACAAATTCATATCCATCAACTTCTCGAATGTTCAGATTAAGCTCTTTTTTCTCCATAATCTGAAGATGAAGATGTGGAAACCATCCTCCATTTTTATCCGATGAAGCTATTTCTCCGAGTATTTCTCCAGTTTTAATTTGCTGATTAATCGATAAAGTAGTGTTCATCAAATGACCATAAAGATAGCAATACTTCTCATCTTCAATGATGATCTTTGTGCCCCATCCATTGAACGGAGTTGTATCAACGAGAATGTCAAGAACATCTCCACCCGAAATAGAGGCGACTTTGTCACCTGGAGATAGGTTATTAAAATCAACTCCAAGATGAATCATTTGATTATCTCCTTCAAATCCTTCCCAAAGCAGACTTCTATCTTCTCGAAAACCTCCAAATGTATAATAAGATCCATTGTTTGAGACTTTCGACAGGAGTTGATTTTGTCCGTCAATAGTTTTCATGTCAAATTTTGTCTCTCGAAATTCTTGATCAAGATTAACTTGTTTCCATTGCTTCGAATGATCGATGGAAGGGAAAAGTTTCTGGATTCGAAACATCGTTCGTTTTTTGTGTAGACAAAATGATGGATCATTCAATTTTAATGAAGTAATTGAATTGAATTGAATGAAATAATTGAATTGAATGAAGTAATTGAATTGAATGAAGTAATTGAAATTGAATGAAATAATTGAATTGAATGAAGTAATTGAATTGAATGAAGTAATTGAATTGAATGAAGTAATTGAATTCGACTTCTTCGAATTCAAAAGCTTATAATTTTCAAATTGAAATTGGAAAAGTTTCCATCTCGAATTCAATGAAGTAATTTAATGAATTGAATTCGAGAAATCAAAAAAGTTCAAATCCCATTCATATCTCGAAGTAGACCGAGAATCTTCCACAAAGCTTCACAATCGAGTTGATTATACTTGACAATTTCTCTCATTTCTGGAGTTGGTTGATAACGTTGGTATTGTGTGTAGTGATTAACCGCGTGGACAGCTGCAGTGAGACCATCTTTCACTTCACCTTGATATGAAAGTCCGATTGTTGTTGATAAAGCTTTCACAATTGATTTGAGTGAAAAATTAAACGCTCCTTTCACTGCAATTGGTTCTTGTTTGAATACAAACAAAAGATCAGTCCATCGGTCTCGAATATGAAATTGAGGATCATTGTACTTTCGATGGCGAATACAAAAGTTTTCCCAAATATGGAATTCGGCATCGGCCCAGTGATATAATTCACTATCATCTCCAATTAATTGGAGAAATTCCCGAGCCATTTTCATTTCACTTTCATCAGAGAGACTTTCAAGAACGAAAGTTTCACATCTCCAATGTTCTTCAAGATCGAGATCGTATTCGATCCATCCGGCGCTAATCATAAAAATTCTTTCTTCACCAAGAAATTCTGGAATAGTCTCAAAATCGACAAAGAATTCTTTTTGATTGACTCGTTGGATGGCTTTAATCATCTTCGTCATTTTTAGAGGTAAAATTAAATCATTGCCACGATTCACCTCAAGAATTGCATCTAATACTTTGGCTCGATCTCCCTTGAATCCGACTGTTTGTGAAGTAAAGTTTTCATCTTTCCAACTTTTAATTCCTTGTTGAAAAGCTTTTTGTCTTTCTTTCAGTCCACAGTACCAGAGAGAAGTAATTTCGCCAAGTGCTTCGGCAAATCCAGCTTTGAATGAGTTTTCTCCATGAGCCTTCATATTTGGATACAATTCCGGATGTTCTTCGAGATCTTCAAGCCAATCTTGTCCGTTTTTTCGACATTCTCGAACCCATTCGACTCCATTTTCAACTGCAGTTGGGACATGTTTATCACGATCGGTGAAATCAACTCGACCCATCTTTTCAAACGATTCGTAATAGTATGTTTCTCCTTTCGTGGTTTGTTTTGCGGCTCGACCAAGCAAACAAGCAAACGGAACCACCGGAAGACCAATGTTCTCGGATATTTCTCGTATAATTGAATGATAGATATAAAGTTGTCCCTTATAAGCGGGCAGATGTCCGCTGTTTACCATATGAATTCCATCTGCTGACAATGGAAGGGTCATAAATTTGACGTCGATAATCAAATATCCATGCTTATATTGCTCGATTTCTTCGGGAGTCAAACAATCTGGGACAATTTGGTTTACATCTTCAACTCGAATTAACAAATCAGGAACTCCGTAAAACTTTAAGGTTGAGGAATAAACACTTGGAGAAAAGAGAACTACTTTTTGTTCAATCATTGCTCGACGAACATCATCAATCATTTCTCGGTGATATTGATTTGGGAATGAAGCAACCGGTTGATTGCGGATCTTACTCTCGAGTAGAGAGAAAATTGTCTTTTCAAATTCTTTGCCCGAATTCATTAAAGTTTCGAGAAAAAGTCCGCGTTCACCAATTTGTTCTGGTGAATGAATCTTAATCCATTCTTGAAGATGGTCATTGAGAAGAATGTTATACAGTGCTGTCCCAGAAATCCATTCACTCTTTGTTTTGGGTTTCTTAACCGGTTCTTCTCCGACAACTTTTTGTTCAAGGTCTGATGATTGACGACGCTTCATCTTTATTCTTCAAGAAGATGTTTAACCCAAGAAAATATAATTTCAATCTGGAACTCTTTCCGCTCAGTTAAACGTTCTTCAAAGAACTGGTTAAACGTTCTTCAAAGAACTGGTTAAACGTTCTTCAAAGAACTGGTTAAACGTTCTTCAAAGAACTGGTTAAACGTTCTTCAAAGAACTGGTTAAACATCTTCAATAAATAAGTAAATAATGAGTGCGCATTCGAACATAGTTAAAAATGCCCGACTCGAACTCAACGAAGCATGCCAACTCAATGGGATAAAATACCCAATCTTCGAGTCATCTAAAATTAAAGGTCAATGGCAGTCTTATTGCCATTTTCAAGGAAGACATCTTTCAAGCATGCTTGCTGAAAGAAAAAAAGATGCTGAAGAAAATTTGGCTGGTCTTTGTCTTCAGGTATTGAATCAATCAATTCGACAGGGTTTTATTGGTTCGGAAGATTCGGAAAGTAAAGTTTCACAAACTGATTCGAGTGATGATGAAAAAAGTTTCCATCGCCAAAGAACACCTCGATGTAGACCATCCTCATATAATCATATTTTAGATCAACTTGAAAAAATCAAATCCCAAATGTCAAGAGTAACAGAAGAAAAAATTGTCTTTCCAAACAATCCACTTGATACAGATTTGATTAGACATATTCAATCCAATTGTCAAGCTAAAAAGATAGTATTTATTCATACTCCGAAGAGACCGAATTTACTCACTCCTGTTTCCGAATATGATATTTCTATTTATTTGACAGATTCCTCTAATACGGAACAAAACGAAATCGAGTTTATTACAACACTCACATATGAAGGAAGAAAAGCAGTTTTTGTGATGCCTTGTCGAAATGGAGAAGAAAAATACGTGACTTCAATATGGATGAATGTTTTTCTTCAACTCGGATCAAGAATTGTAGACGTGCTGGCAGATGAATATGCTTCAGATTTCTTCGATGTACCTATAACTGTCCATCAACACTAAGTCTAAGACTAAGTCATTGAAATTTCTCCTTGTTGTATCATAAATGTATAGAGTTGTGACATTCTTTCGAAATATTTTGGATCTGGAGGTAACTTATAGTAAATCATTGTTCGAAGATCTTCATCGTTCAAAGCTCCATCAACCAATCCATTTTCACCTTTCTTTCCGATGACTTTTGAGTCATCGAAAATCATTCCTGACCATTTATGTTCCTTTTGTTTAAAAGAATTGATCATTAGTGTATAAGTTGATGTATCAATTGAAAGTTCTTGAATAATATGAATTCGACAGTAACTTTGACTTGGACTGAAATCAGATAATGGCTGTCCACAAGGTTTTCCATGAAGAAGATAACAACAAGACTTCTTCTTGTGTCGCGCACAAAAGCTTTCACCGACACAAGTTTTGGCACCACATGGCTGATTTGCACGAGCACCAGATTTAATAATCATTTCACAGGTACCGCCATAAGTTTTTTGTTCAACTACCCCTCCGTGGCGCCCACATTTACCGTTTGCAACTACCGGTTTCATACACATTGATCCTTTCCTCGATCCAGATTTTAATAGTTCGGTACAAAATGATCCAGTAAGTTTCTTTTCTTCGACAGATTTTACAGATTCTTCTGTTTTCGTATGTACGTTTAAGGAATCAATTGGAGTGGTAACAGGAAACGAATCCTTTGAAGAATAGCTCGATGTTGAAATGTCTTCTTCAAACTGAACAATTCTCTTCTCAATGGCAGCACGAATAAAAGGCAAACTTCCTTTTTGATCTTCTGGAAGAGAAGATGTTAATTCTTGCATCAGATTATACAGGACTTTGTTGACATATCTTTGTATTGCATCTTGAACTTCGTTCATTTTTAACGTCCCTCAGGGATTAATTAAACAATAACTTATAATTGATAAAGAGTTCTGCAAAGTGAAAATCAATTTTTATCGATTCTTCGTTAATCACTTGAAGAGACGTTTAATGATCTTACTTCTTGTCGGATTTGCGATTAGTTTTGGAGCAGGCTTTTTCTTTACTGATTTGAAAAGGTTGTATTCAGTCGCCTCTTCGGTAAGCGAGAATCCTCTCTCACAGTCATGTATATGGTTAAAAACACTCGCAATTGGTAAGATGATGTCAATAGTCAAATACTTTCGAGAGCAATTTCCCTCGGTGAAGAAAATGAAATCCCATCTCGAGGTCACATACTTTTGGAACGGAAAAATGTTTTGTGTTCATGTACCAATTCGAATGCAATCAAAATTGCTGAATATTAAAAATCAAGCAGATCAAGACATAACTGAAGAAGTTCGAAAATACCTTGGCCCGCATGAAGATTTTCATGGCTCTTTACATCATCTGCAAAAAGTTTTTACCGAGCATGGTATGATTACACTCACTATGCTAAATGGAAAAGTTGAACTTCGGAACTTGGACGATTTTCATAATTACTTTTTTGGTCTTCATAAGACTTATGTCAAAAACTGATATTTTACTCCATCAAATAAGACTTTATCATTACCATTACAATAGAAAAATGTCAATTAACTTCGAAATCTGGGAAGATAAAGTCTTATTAGTTGAAGACTTCAATAACGATCTAAATCTTTTCTTGATTGATTTTAATCAATTGACTTTCAGGAATGTAATTTCTTTTTTCTCAATTGCCATTGATGGTTATCTGCTTATTTTAACTCGGAAAAAGGTCTTTTTGCTTGATCGGAATATTCAAAGGGTGCAAAAACTTGATGTATATATTAATCATGCAATTAAATATGAACGAGGAATTGCAATTATTGAACATATAGCAGGTTCAAGTTTGTTCCATTATTTTAGTTTTGATCCAGCAAAAGATAATTTTTTGATTCGAGAGCCTTTCTTCACAGGATCTCTCGACGCAAAAACATACAACATTGTTGCTCGTGGGAACGAACTGATTCATTCTTATAAGCATGGGATCAATAGTATTGCACCAAACGGAAAGGATTACAAATTCAAGACTCTGTTTCCTTTTTTCGAAATTCTTAATCAACTCTTTGAATATAACGGATATATTTATTCATCTTCGTTTAAGCGCGATTTGTTTAAAATAAATGATATCGATCCAAATAAAACTCAGGTAACTTTGTTTCATTCCATCTTGAAACCGGAAACTATTTTTCAAGATCGAAATTGGCTCATTTTAATCACATACGAAGGAATTCAAATTTTTGATATGGAAACAGAGACAATTTTTTGGCAATCTTCTTACTCACATCTTGATCAAAATATGTTACGTAATTCGGTCTACAAAAAGGGATTTGTCTGCCATTATGATACACATGGCACAAGTGTTCAAGTTTCGAAGTTAACCAATGCAATTGTCCCGATTGGCTTTCTTACTTTAATCGCAACAGGTCTAAGTTTTGTTGGAACGTCGGTGTGGTCTTCTTTTCTGATCAAAGATCTGTATGATCCTCGATTATTGGTGTTAATTTGGAGGATGGCTTTTTCAGATTAATGTTTTCAATCTTTTCGGAGATTAAAAATTGATTACTTGAAATGAAAATGAAAGTGAAAAGGCATCCAATGTACGATATTGGTGCAAATTTCTTTATCTCGATTTATGGGGTTTTATTTTATCTTCTTTCGGTACTTTTAGTGAAAAGGGTCGATTTTGTCGAAAATTTGTTTTGGATCTTTATAGGCAAACTCACCAATTGGCATTGGTATGCGATCGAACAAGACAAAGTTTATACAATACTCAATATGAGCTCTTACTCTTCAATTAAAGATCCAAGACTTGAGGCTGATTTCTTTATTTCCATCGGGAAATATTTTGTTCTTTGTGGTGCTCGGATGTTTCGGGATAGTGCTCATTTGTTTATCCATCAATCTCAATATGAGAAAATTTTTCTAGCTAGATGCTCTGACAAAAAAACAGAGAAAAAACTTGGTTTGATTGAGTTGTTTTATCGAACAGGGACTATTGATCAAACAACTTACAAAAAACAATATTTTTCTGTCAAACATAATGAGTATAAATTTCAGACTGAAGTAATTGATCAAGTGTTAAAGATCTACGAACAAAAAGACAAATGTGTCTGTGTTTTTAGTGGTCCTCCTCGAGCTTGCAAATCTTACACATCTCTATTGATCAACAAACGTTTTTCGACAAATGGAAATCATTCTTATTTTTGCGATTCATTTAATCCTACCGATCATGGGGATAATTTTTCTCTGCTATATTCGGTTGTCTCGCCGAAAAAGGAAAGTCCTTTGATTGTGATGCTGGAGGAATTTGACGCAATTCTCTTAAACTTAGACAAAGAAAGATCTTTACATCTGAATCAAAGAGTAATGGTGCAGACAAAGAAAGATTGGAATCTCTTTCTCGATAAATTTGATCGAGGGATGTATCCCCATGTCATTTTGGTAATGACAACCAACAAATCATTTGTCGAACTTGAACAATTTGACAAATCTTTTCTTCGCGAAGGGCGCGTAGATTTCAAGCACGAATTTCATCTTGAAGGGAAAAGTGTTGTCAAAATTGATTCCCAATCTTAAGCATCATGAATAATTGTCATGCAGTGCTCTTCACGACAAGTAGATCGAATCGTACTCAAACGATTAAGAAATCTCGATCGAAGTGTCTGTTGTATTCCAAAAGAATGTTCCTTTTTTCCAGATCGAGTGTTGTACATTATGACCGATTGGAGGGGAAATATTCGCAAACAAATATGGGTATTTGCAGATAAATTTGAATATCAAAATCGGAGATATCCGACTGTCGATAAATTACTCAAAGCAATTCATAGGGAATTATAAACATCTTATTTTTCACTCCAAGGAGTGAAAAAATTGATCATTCTTTTTATTCTCAATTATATAAATACCTCCTTCCAATTACCGTTTAAAAATGTCACAGCTCACAACAGGAACTGCGTATATTTTTTCATGGTTTGCGGAAGATGACGGAATGATCCATGCATTCGGAATGACTCCAGAAAACGAAACTGTTCACTTAATTATTCTCAACTTTACTCGATATTGTTATATTGAATTACCTCCCGAAATTGACTGGGACAATCCAATTCATCAACGAAGTTTCCAAGAAGCTGTTGGATCAATGAATCAAGAAATTTATCCTCAACAAATGGTCTTTATGAAAAAGCATCGATTGTATCGAGCTCATATGGTCAAAACCGATCAAGGTTATCAACGATGTTTATTCCCTTATCTTTTTGTTTGTTTCAAAACGCAAAAGGCAATGATTGATTTCACTCGTCGAGTTAGTTGGGGAATCTATATTGAATCAATTGGAAGAAAAATTAATTTACGTTCGCATGAACAAGACGCAAGTCCTTTTTTGCAACTCGCAGTTTGTCGCAACATCCCAATTACCGGTTGGATTGACTTCACTGGAGTGAAGCAATCCGATGACTGGAATAGCTCTTATTGTAAACATGAATATGTACTCAATTGGAATACACTGTCTGCTTCGAAAGACCAAAAATTGCTCAAGACTTTGCCCAAAGTTAAAATCGTTTCTTTTGATTGGGAGGCAAACTCAACCAATCATAATCGAATGCCAAATGAAAAGAAGCCCGGAGATGTCTTGTTTCAATGTTCGATGAGTGTGTTTGAACATGGATCGGATAAAATCGAAAATCATCTTTTGACTCTTGGTTATCCTGATCCAGCGAAAGTAAGTGAAGGAAGAACCGATCCAGTCAAAATTCATCACTACGCAACTGAAGCTGACATTTTGGAAGGATTTGCCAAAATGATCATTGAGCTCGATCCACAAGTGATTACCGGATACAATATCATGGGCTGGGATTTCAATTATATGATTGCCCGCGCTAAACTAAACAATGTCTATCAATCATTTTCCCAATTTGGATACATCAAAGGAATGTCTGCGAAAGAAAAGAACATTACCTGGTCAAGCTCCGCATTTAGCAAACAAAGTTTTTCTTATCCTGCAATTGCCGGACGAATTATTATTGACATGCTTCCTGTGATTAAAAGAGGGTTTAAGTTTGCCAGTTACACGTTGAGTAATGTTTCAGTTGAAATCCTCGGGCCGAATCAAACCAAGGATCCTCTCACTCCACAAGGCATTTTCAAATGCTTTCAAATTGGATCACCTGAGACACTATCGATAGTAGGCAAGTATTGTGTGAGAGATTCCGAAGTCACTTCGTTTCTGTTCCAAAAACTCAAGACTTGGGTTGACAGCTGTCAAATGTCAAGTATTATGGGTGTTCCGATCTTTGATCTTTCGACACAAGGACAACAAGTTAAGATTTACGCTCAAATTTATCGAGATTGTTTTCTTAAGAATACGGTCGTTGAAAAGAATGGCTATGTCTGTGAAAAAGACGAGAGTTATACCGGTGCAATCGTGTTGACACCTATTCCAGGTCTTCATGAAAATGTGGTTACGTTTGATTTCGCCAGTCTGTATCCATCAGTAATTGTGGAAAAGAATATTTGTTATTCGACTTGGGTGATTGATCCAAATATTCCAGATGAAGATTGTCACGTACTTGAATGGGAGGATCATATTAATTGTCCTCATGATACCGAAAAAAGATCCGACAAAAAGAAAGTGATGTGTGCGAAACGTAAATATCGATTTCTTAAGACTCCGCAAGGAATTTTGCCAAATATTCTCACGCGATTGACTGCTGAAAGAAAGAAAGTGAAGAAAGAGCTCGAGGGGGTTGAAGAAAAGGAGAAGGAAGAAAAAGATCCTATGTTGAAGAAAGATTTGAAGATGTATGCAACCATTCTTGACATGACTCAAATTGCAATTAAAACTGTATCCAATAGTATGTATGGTGTGATGGGTGTTACCGAAGGCCGACTGCCTTTTATGCCAGGTGCAATGTCGACTACCGCTGGTGGTCGAGCTGCAATTATGAAAGCGAAGAAAATCATCCTTGATCGTCATCCTGGCAAAGTTATTTATGGTGATACCGATTCGTTGATGTATATCTTCGATGATATGAAGCGTTTCGAAGATGAAAAGGGGAAGATCGATTACAAAGCTCTTGAAAAGTTCTGCAACAAAGTGTCAGAGGAAATCTCTTGTCACTTTGCAAAACCGATGAAACTCGAATTTGAAAACATTGCGGAACAATTCTTTATTTTAACCAAGAAAAGATACATTTCAAAACTCAGTAATGGAAAAGTTAAAAAGCGAGGTATCATGTTAACTCGACGAGATAACGCCGCTTGCTCGAGAAAAGCTTATGAAGGATTGCTTAATCTTATCTTTCAAAAGGCACCCCTGGATAAAATTTTTGACTATATTGTTGAAGCTCTCAATCAAATCTATAGCCATTATTACCCAAGCAAAGATTATGCAATCACAAAGAGTATCAAAGACATCGATACTTACAAAGTCAAAGCTCTTTCAACCGAACTAGTCGCTCGTCAACGACAATTGAAGAATAAGTTTCTTCCTTATGTTGAACCAAACAATCCACAGGCCTCGAAGATCGAAGATGAATACAAATTTCGATCTTTGCCAGCCCATGTTCAGTTGGCTGAAACAATGAGATCAAGAGGGTCAATTGTTGAGTCTGGAAGTCGATTTGCTTATGTAGTGACTACTAAAGGTGGTCCTTCGGGAAAAATGTGGCAAAAGATCGAAAGTCTTGAATATTATTCTCGTCATCAGGGAATGATCAATTTAGATAGCAATTACTATGGCAAGGCCCTGATTAATCCGTTTGATGAAGTACTTCAAATCATGTTCCAACGACAAAATTTTACTAAACAACAACACAAAATTCGTCTGCAAAAATATGAGATGCTCCAAGAGCTGAAGAGATTGATGGCTCCTCAACTTATTGCTGAATAATTTTCTTTTCGAAGAAAGTTTAACTTTTTTCTTTTTCTCGTTCAGAAAAAGAATGGGTGCAATTACATCAAACAATAAATTGACCGCAGCTGGAGCTCTCGATCTACAACAAAAACTTTACGAAGTTCGAGAAAGTCTCAAGCAGAAATTCAAATATTCTGAAATTAAGTATTCAGATCTTGCTACAGATCCAGAAATATTTCGACAATATGAGGGTGGTCGATTCGAAATACATATTTTAGCCACTGTTAATAAGGGAGGAAAACCTTATGTTCTTCACACCCTTCTTCCCGATTTACGTGACGTTGAAGGATACAAGAATATTTTTTTGAGTTACATTCAAATTATTGAACAAGTTCAGCCTTATGTTTCGAAAACTTATCTCCCGGTGATGAAAGGATGGACTGTTATGAAGTATAACATTGACGATCATGATATTTTTCTCCCTGCAATTGTGTATGAACCATTTGTTATAACTGATTCAGTCGCAAGTTGGGAAAGCGCGGAATTAACACCATACAGCTGTCAAGATGTTTATCAATTTGCGATTAAATCATTTCAAACTTTGATTGTAACTAGAAATCTAAAAGCAGGTTGTCATTTCTCTCGATTTGCGACTTTCTTTGCTCTTAATGGAAAAGGACTTGTTATGCTTCCGGGCAAACCTTGTAACCAAGGAGCCAATAAATGTGATCAGGACTATTTTAATGATAAAAGTCCGGCTGCAATTGATGAAATTAATGATATTACTTATCTACTTATTCAATTGATGGTTGGAAATGGGGCAAATCAGTTCATCCAAAAAATAAGCTCTAACACTAATCAAATCAATCAAGGAAAACAATTTCTCTCGCAACATGTTGGAAAACTTTGTCAATTGCTGCTCGAGCCTCTTCTCCAAACCGACATTTCAAATATCTATACTCCGGAAGCATATCTCGAGTATCTCCGATCGAAACCAGTTCTAGACATGTTCACCAAAGTCAGTGGAATTGAACAGACAGACGAAGATGTGCAAAAAATTGCCCAAGATCTCGCGCTAATTAAATCTGTAAATCAAACTGCATTTCAAGAATATTGTGGTTCTCGAGAACCTTTGAGAGAAGTACTCCGATCGATGTTGAAATGTCTCGGAGAAGCAGACAAAACTTTATCTGCGGATGAAAAAGTCAAATTGATTAAGCAGATGATTTCAGATTCAAAAGTTAATCTTTTTGCCGTTTGCTACAAAGGCGAGGAACTCGAACAAGAAATATCCAATTTGGCAAACCAAGAATAATAATCTAGCAAAAAATTCAACTTTTTCTTTTTCTTTTCTTTCCAGAAAAGAAATCATGGCGAATGTAAGTATTTACGATCTTTCTTTCAAAGGAAAGGAAAAACAGACCGGATGGTTTGGAGGAGAAACAATCGCAGAAATTGACTCTGGACTCCAAATTACAAGCAAACAAGTCCTTCCGAATGAACAAATCTACAAGGCAGTGAAAAAAGTTCCTTCTGATAAGACTCTTCCAGATGACTTTGTTGTCCAAGTTTTTTTTACCTTTGATGAACAAAGCTTTATTCGAAACAAGAATGCTGTCCGAATGATGAAGAAAATCAGTGACAATATGGCACCAAACGGATTTTATTCAATGCCCTCGTTACCTTTTGTCTATTCTTTCTATCCAAATGATCGTCAAGTGAATCAAAGGACCAATACTACCTACGCAATCATGAAACCTATCCCAATGTGGAGGCATATTCTCGACACTTCAACGCGAAAATTCCACTGGTTTATGTTCAATGCGCTTTCCACTTTGTTCTATCTTCACAAGCTCGGAATCATTCACCGAAATATCTCTCCCGACAGTGTCTACTTTGTAACTGACTCGAATGATAATCCTTCGATTTTTATTCATAATTTTGCTTCTGCTTGCTGGATGAATGATCAAACCGATTTAACCCAGATTGTGAAGTGTAATGAAACTGCTCCACTCCTCGACTACATCGATCCAGTCCTTCTTCCGAAGAGTCGAGTTCAACTTCAAAAGCTGCAACAACAAGCAGCGAGTAATTTGAGTGAGGCAAGAAAAAAGGAACTTATTGGTCAAATTGACCAGGCTCAGGCAGAATTCAATAAGAAAAAGAATGATTTCAATGCGGCTGGAAAAGGAAATCAGATCCAGAATGACCCCAGTATGAAAGTGTTAAGGGAAAAAATTGGTAGATTGAGGGGAGAACTTGGCGGAGCTCCTCCGCGAGATGTACGTGATAATCAGGCGACTTATGCTCCATTCACTGACAAGTCTGATGTCTACGCAATGGGAATGTTATTTTACCAAATTGTGACACAAGGAATTGGTTATGAAAACCAAAATCGTGATCCTTGGGATGAAGCTCTCGCTTCAAATATTGATTTTCCTCAAAATCAAGACAAGATTTATGCCTCAAGAAAATTGAGATTATCGCGATCAAATCTTGATGCCAGACTCCAAAATTTAATTCTCAAGATGATTCACCCAAATCCAGCACAACGCTGTGATGCTGAAGAGGGTCTTTTACAATTGATTGTTTCCGCGCCTGGTGCAATTGAGGAAAAAGTTGCCCAATTTAGAATCTCAAATATGGAAGGAGAGCCACAACGAGCAATTATGAGATTTCTTGGATCTCAATCTCATCCAGAAATTCCCAATTCGAACGAAGGTACGTTGGCTAAAAGAATGCAATTAAAATGGTCAGACATCGATCAACAAATTCAAAACAGTGAAGAGGCTGCGAATAAGTATGGTTCGATTCGAGAGCGAAAATTTAGTCCTGAACAACAAGGATCTTCATGGGGACAAGGTTTTTATAAGGCCGGTTTGGCTGCTGCACCTCTCGCAGTACCAGCCGCCGTAGCTGTATTTAATCCATTTGCTGCAGGTGCAATGGTTGCCGGAGCGGGTTTAATCAAAGTTCACGATCGGTTTCAACAGAAATTGTCACAACGATGGAGAAAAGGATAATGTTCCGAAAGACTCTTTGAAGTGGTTAAACGTCCGAAGAACTCTTTGAAGTGGTTAAACGTCCCATAGACCAATTAAAAGAAAAGTCATCTTTTTAAACGAAAACTAAGTGATGGCCGAGAACGTTGATTTTACTGAGATTAACAAACATATTGTTGCAATCACATCTCTTCGAAATCAATTGTCAAAATCGGAGAAAATTGATGAGATTACCAAGATCCGTAATCAAATCCTTGAGATCGAGGTCAAAATTTTGACCGAACGAGAAAAAGGCTTGAAGAATCTTCAAGTTCGAAAGGAACAGTTACTCCAGAAGACTGCACAGCTTCAAATCGAACTCGATAATTCAAAGACTGAACTCGACTCATTAAATCTTCAAATTACTGCTCAAACTGACCGATATCGAAACTCGATCATGAAGCGTATGTTTGACCTTGAAAATGACAAGTAAAAATTGTGAATGGACGAAAAATTGAGTTCCATTTTTCTTCCTCTCAAAAAGAAACCATGCAACTCCTCGCCGAACCAAAAAATAAGTTTGATCTTTTTACCATTAAGTACCCAAAGATTGAAGAGTTTGGTAACAAACAACTTTCAATGATGTGGCTTCCAGGGGAAATTTCATATGATAAAGATCGTCAGCACTTCGAGGAGTTGAAGGATGAAAGAATTCGTCATATTTTGAAGCGCATTATTGGTTTTTTCTTTACCAGTGATGGAATTGTATTCGCCAATCTTGATGAAAATTTCACAGAGGAGTTCAAGGCTCCAGAAATGAAATATCTTTTTGCAGCGATTTCAGCAATTGAAAGTATTCATGCAAAGTCGTACGGATTTCAACTCGATTCTCTAATTACAAATGTTGAAGAGAAACAAGAAATTATGGATGCAATTGTAAATATTCCATCGATTCGGAAGATGGCTGAATTTGCTATTAAATACATGGACCAGAGTCATCCTCTGGTTAATCGAATGGTTGCTTTTCTTTGTATTGAAGGCATTTTCTTTTCATCGCCATTTGCATTTATCTTTTGGATTCGAAAGTATATGCCGAAGAAATTCCCTGGAATCGTGGCAGCCAACGATTTTATTTCGAGAGATGAGAATCTCCACTGTGAAGCAAATGCTTACGTAATTAATCTCTTTGCTGAAGAAGGACAACTTGATTTCAAAAATGCTGAAAAAGTATTCAGAGAAGCGACACAAATTGCAATTGAGTTTGCCGAGGATACTTTCCCGAATGATCTTCTCGGAATGACCGCAGCAATGATGATTACTCATATTAAATTTGTTGCCAATCGGTGGGCTCAAATTATCGGTTTGAAACGTCTGTATGATGAGGCTCAAAAAACTCCTTTTACTTTTATGGATAACATTGCTTTGACCAAGAAAGACAATATGTTTGAATCTCAAACTCTAACTGATTATCAAGGTGCACCAAATATGGAAGTTCACTTTGATTATTCATCAGCAGAGAACTTCTAAGATTCGTGAATAAGAAATTACAATCTTTTCGAAAAAAAATAAAATCTTCCTCATACAAAATCTCATGCATACCCCGATCGCTCTCGTTCTCGCTGTTGCTGCTGCAATCTCGTTGGTGATCAATCTCTATTATGTTGAGAAGGATCCCGCCAAAGCTAGAAAAGCTTTGATTGCTGCCGTAGTTTTGCTCGCCGTCTTGGCTCTTGTGTTGGTTCACAAGAAGTTCGGTAAGATGATGATGGGTCCTAGCTATGACATTATGTAATTAGATATTGAATATTGGATATTGAATATAAATTTCGAAAATTGATTTCTTAATCAATCAATAATCAAACTTATTAGGAGTTTGATTATCTTTTCAAAAAGTAAAGGTTATGAATGATGCAGCCAATGATATTTGTATTATTTGTCTGTCTCGCAAAGGTATAGCTAAATATTGTACACATTTCTATTGTGATATTTGTCTGAGAGAAATGTGCACAATTCGTCTTCAACATCATCAAAAATGTGGATGTGCAATTCCAGGTTGTATTGAATACGACCAAAAACAAATTGATGCTATTCTTGACAATGAAGGCAAAACTGCACAAATTGAAGCTTATCTTCGACAACATGGACAAAAATGTACAAAGTGTCACGAATGGGTAACCAAAGGTGATGGATGTAACTTTGTTAATTGTCGCTGTGGGTTATCATGGGATTGGCGTCATGGACCTCCAGATTTTGTTAATCAGACTTCTCCCTCTTCTTGGTGTTTTCGATGGTTTCGAGATGATACAAAAATTTTACTCGGGCAATTAAGTACGACTACGCTCAAAATGATTGAGCAAGAACTTACATTGCATACATCGAATAGAAGAGAATATTCAACTCGAAATATTCTTGAACATCTTAAGAAGTTGTAATTCACAAAGTCACCTTCTGAGGTGACTTTGTGAAACTCTTTTTTGAGAAAAATGAGTTTTTTCTTTATCGAGAAGGGAAAATTTGCTCATCAACTTTTCAATCAGAAATGAATCGAAATTTAGAGGCACTCCATCTAAAACCAACCTCGGCAGGCGTTCTTCTTGTTGCAAAGCATCACATTTTATTCGTCAAAGAAAAATCTTCAGACAAATGGGGACTTCCAAAAGGAAGTATTCAAAAAGATGAGTCAAAAGTCGATTGCTGGAAAAGAGAATTGAAAGAAGAAACTCAAATCGACATCGATCTTTATAAATATCGTGTTATCTGGAACAAAAGGATTAATAGATACATTATTTACACTGTCATTCTATCAATTGACAATGAGACGTTCAACAAAATGAAAGCTCAAGAGTCGAAAAGCGAGGAGATTAACCAAGTTGAATGGATCAAGATTGGTGAAATCCCTACTAACGTATACGATTCATTGAATTCAACGGCGAGGACTGCTATTTTTAGTATAAATCATCCATCATCACGCTCTTTTCGAAGAGAATGAATCTATCAATTTGAAGAAAATTGATCTGCAAAAATTAACTTAATATAAAAACCTACCCGAAGGGATCTCGTTTTTCGGTTAAAGAGTTTTTCACTATTTGTACAGAGTTAAAGAATGGTTCCCGCTCCCTTCAAAAGGTACACCATTACTTTTACTGTGGCAACCAACTGGACTATTAATCATGTTCTTTTCTTCTGGAAACATGACTTTCCAAAAATACAAGACATGTCAAATGTTCCTCTTGGTACAATTCTTTCATTGAAATACAAAGATGAAAATGGCCATGTTCATCATCGAGGTCATGGAAAGAGCAATGATAAATGTTTTTCTAATACTACTTCTGTGAATGTTTTTGTTGGAAAAGTTATCAATGTTAAACTTCCATCATTCGGTAAGATTCAAATTACCGGATGTCTCGAGGAGAGTCAAGCATATAAGGGAGTTCATGCAATTTGGAAAGCAATTCAAGCAATCGAAGAAAAGAATCCTGGTTTTTGTAAATTACCTCCAGATGAACCACCAAAAATTATTTTCAATCCCGTGATGAACAATGTGAGTGTAAATATTGGTTTTGAAGTGAATCGACAAAAGTTACAGACATTCTTGTATAGATGCAAAGAAATGGATTTCATTCTTCCGACCAAAGATGAGAGATATGCAGGAACAAAAGTAGAGACAAAAATTCAAGACATTTCTCATATTCCGCTGGTTAAACAAAGATTTCTCCAAGGAAAATGGTATTCTTCAAATGCGACCATGAATGACTTTCTAGCTCTCTTGAATGCAAAAAGTCGAAAAGAAGAGAGTCGAAAGACTCATCAACATGTCATTCTTATTTTTCATTCAGGTAAATTGATTTATATTGCTCCTCGATTTGAACTAATGCCGAAATTCTATGACTTTTTCCTCAAGCTCCTTCATGAGCATCGAAATGAAATTGAAGAAACTTGTCAAGCGCATTAAACTTTAAACCTTAAACTTTAAATTCTCCTCAAGATTGATTAAATGTAAAGGATTCTTCTCCTCAAAAGGAAAAGAATTAAACGTCTCTTCAAGACTGGTTAAACGTCTCTTCAAGACTGGTTAAACGTCTCTTCAAGACTGGTTAAACGTCTCTTCAAGACTGGTTAAACATTCCCATTCAATTGATTAAACGGAAATTCAATTTCAATCTTCAAGTTCAATGTAAGATCAGAAAGATACCATGCTTCTCCTCGTCGATGAATATACGGAGTTTTGAATCTTGGTGTTTCAAATTGGTCGAGAAGATACATATCATGGAATGGCACTTTTTTCAGTTTAAATAGACTATAATCTTCATTTTGGATCATAAAGATAAATTCTTTGGTTCGTGGAAAGAACCACAAAACTGTCTCTTTGTACTTATCAAAAAACTTCCGAGTTTCTTGATCGCAGAGCTTAAATTGAATTGCGCGCGGATTATTTTGAATCCAGTCGGCGACAGAATCGAAGTTTTCGAATTCTATCTGAAAACTTTTCGATCCAAGAAATGTCCATCGATTATTCCTCTTTTGGAATGATGGTGCAGGACAATCTGGAAAATTACTACTTGAGATTTGTGCACTATAGATTAAATTATCATCACTCGATTCTCGAAGTTTAAACAAAGCTTTATTTTCGGTTCTCTTTTGATCAATCATTAAAATTTGATGCTCATTTTTCGACCAGTAAATCTTGAGTGGAGTATAATACCCCTCGACTTTACTCACTTTAAGTTCAATCATTTTAATCATTTCGGAAGGCTTAGCCATCGGGGATGGTTGAAAGTTGTTCAAATTCCAAATCGAATCAATAAAATTAATCAATTTCTTATTCATCTTAAAAATTGATTGCTTCCGAAGTGTCAAAGAGTAAAAACAAGATGTGGGGGTTTTATGTTTTGATTGCAAGTATAACTTGTTGTATTCCAACGGCGTTTTGTTGCCTTTCATCAGAAAAAATGAAAAAAATGGAAGACCCGGTTTTACATGGAGAAGAATGGCGACCAAAATTTTCATCAACTCATGTCGAACAAAGATTATCGCCAATTGCGAATGAGGAAACAGATCGCCAAGAAATTTCATCAGAAGATGAAATTGAAGTCAAAATTTCAAATCCAACTCCTCCTTCATCACCGGTTCCCCCTTCATCACCGGTTCCCCCTTCATCACCGGTTCCGAGAAATCGAACTGATATCAATTGGACGCCAGTCTTCGACGAAGATGATGATTATGAATATCTCGTTTAACCAATCCGTCAGGATGTTTAATTCTTCCATTCATTAATATGTTTCTTACAATATCGATTTGGAAAGGGTAAATAAGAATTGTAGAGACCAAGCTTTTCCGCTTTGGCTAAAAGGCGATTGTTTATCTTTTCAAATTCAGGAGGATGTTCAGGATCGTCAGGAGGACCAACGAATTGTGAAGGAGTTAAAACGTGAGCTATTTCATGAAGATATGCATAAACAAGAAAATTCTCAAAATAAGGAGAATTTTCTTCATTGCCGAGACAAAGATGTATTTCTGATTTACCAAGAGTGTAAGTATCAGATTTACTTGGGTAAACATCAATTTCAGCAATAATTGGGTGAACAGGAGAAAGCTTTTCCTTCAATCTTTGAATACGAAGTTTATCATCTGGATGATGTGACTGGAACCGAATCGGCAACACATATTTCTCCTTCCATTTGTACCAAATTATGAACAACAAAATTACAAAAACGACGATCTCCTTCATCGCTAATCCCTAAGCTCTAATCTTTATCAAGCTGAGAAAAATTTCAACCCGAAGGTTGTAATTTTGATTCTTTTTCCTTTTCTTTTAACGATTTCTTATTTTGATCGCTCTTACATTTACACTGTCGATTGATGATCACCGATTGACATGTAATACAATATTTTGCAGGTGATGCAAGGCTTCCTTTTCTTGCACAAGTTGAACAAACTTGTGAATGATACGGAATTTCAGTGTCACAACTCGGACAGATATTGGGATCCATTTTATTTTTCTTCCTTTCTTAGGAAGAAAAATCATTTTTGTTATTGATTTATCCATAGCGCAAACAGACATTTTTTATTTCATCTCCGTTCGATTCGACGACTAGAACATTGTCCCACAATCCAGGAAAGAAAATTATCTCTTTTTGCATTGAGCTATACCATACTGGCCGACTCGTTTCTATAAGAATAAGAGTAACGTCTTTCTTTTCTTTTGACAAGATTGGCCCAGATTTTGTAATGATATTTTCTGGTATGTGATCATAATTTGCCTGTTTCCGAAGAGCTTCTTCAAGCTGACTTACTTTCCATGTGGACATTTCAGAAATAAGTTCCATTCGAAATGAAGGATGTTGCTCGCTTTTTGGCTTAGGAATAACGTAATGGTCGTAAATTCCAGGAATTGCCACTCTCAAAATAAAATTAACTTCCTTTTTATCTACAAATTTGACAATTTTATTCAACCATGATCTATTGATTAATCCTCCAAAATACTTTTTGTTTGGCTCTCCTATAAACTGTTGGGCTTTATCTTGATGATAAATACTGTAAATACACTGTTTGTCACAGTAGATAAAATCATATTGTTTATATTTATTACACTCTCGACATTTCCCACATTGCTGGCAACTTTGATCAAATGAAAAAGTAACGCCAAATACACATGAATTTGAATAAAAATTAAATGCCCTTGCTTCATGCATATACTGACCAATTGAACCTTTGTTGTCATAGAGTTCCTTCAATTCTGCATAACCAAGCTTGTTTAAAGCAATGAGATTCCGGTCAGAAAAATATTCATAATCATCAATATCAAATTGATGAAGTGTCACTAACATATTTTGTATAGTTAAATCGCGGTTTAATTATCATTTACACCAGATAGTTGAACATCAGGCATAAAGATCCATCGTCCCGGTTTGAGAAAAGGAAACGCGTCAACACAAACATTATAGTACGAGGCTGATTTTTGAGGATGAAAGTCATTAAATTGGTCATTATTTCCAATAATGTTCAATGCAAAATCGTTACTGGCCACTTCAATCCCGATATAAAATAGCGAAGACACTTCTTTTCCCATTATTCGATGAAGCATTGGATACAACCCAGAATAAACCGGTTCAACTAAGAGCAGCTTCGAAATGGAATTTTTGCCATGAAAACGATGGAGAGATTGTTCAACTAACTTTTGGAATTCCGGATGATCCAATTTGTCAAGATCTTCAAACTGATCTTCGGGATCAACGGTTTGTCCGATTTTTTCTGCAAGTTGGGGGCAAAGTTTTGTCTCAGGGAAAAGATGCGACTTTGGAACATATCGTGTTCCATACAATTGATTGAATCGATAATAATCTTGTTCGAATAGACTACTTAGATCTCGATCATTAATTTTTGTCCAATCCACATCAAGCTTTGCATCTTGTTCGAGAAATTTGATCAGTTCATCCCGAGAGACAACTGAGCCGTAGAGTAAATACGCACCAGCAATTGTAGCCATGTTTTGTTTATTGGAATGTTTTTAAGTTTGTTAAGCTAATTAAAGTGCTTCACAAAGTCTTCTCAAAATTCATTTTGAATTGGTATCACAATCACGGGATCTTTGATTGCAGCCATCTTTAGAATCCGAAGTTGAGACTCAAGATCCTTAATCTTCTTTTCATAATCAAGTTGACGTCGTTTGAAATCACTGGTTGTTTCTTGGAGTTTAAGTTGATTATTTTTCAAACCGTCTTCAAGTGTCTTAACATGTTGTTTCTTTCCTTCAAGTTGAGACTTCAGTTCTTCTTCGACAATCGATAATTTTGAATACTTTTCATGGAGTTGAAGGAGTTCTTCTTTTGTCTTTGTATCTTCCTCGGTTGGTTTCCACGTTTTACTCATATTCTCACGAAGAGTATTGTTTTCATCACACAAGTTAGCCACTTTACCTCGAAGTCCAATATTTTCTTCTTCTAAAGTTTGAGTTCGAACATTTGCAAATTTAATTGCTTGTTCGGCAGTCTCATCTTTCTCTTTTAGCAATAAATCGACTTTACTCAATTGTCCTTCGAGTTGAGCAATTTTATCGAGATAATTTGTTTGATTCGCTCGAAGAGATTCAATTTCGATTATCTTTTGATTCAAATCATCCTGGCAATGTCGAAGATCATCTCGTGAACGATCCGCAACAGATCGAATATTTTCAATTTCATTTTTCACTAATGAAATACTTTTCTGAAGTTCAGTGACTAACGCAGTTTTACTGTCAAGTTCTTCAGCCATCTTTTGGAATTGATCAAGTGATTCTTCATAATTAGCTGGCGTGAGAGTCGGTTGAACAATCAAATTGTATTCTTTCTTAAAGTCTTTCACATCGATACCTTTCTTTTCACAAAGTTCAATTAGCTTATTAAGATCTTTAGTCAAAGCTGAAATAATGATTTGTTGAGTAGCAAGTTTTTCATTCGCTTCAAAGAGAAGACGTTTGTATTCTTCAACATTCATTTCAAGATTAACCACCGGTTTGTTCAAAATGGTTTGAGTAATAGCACCAAATCTCAGCGTTGAAAGAGTTTCTTCATAATTGAATTTCGCAGGTGAACAAGTAATTACCAAATGAGTTTTACTGTTTCCACCGAGGGAATCGGTCAAAAGACGAGTCAATTTTGAATCTCGATATGGAATGAAACTCTTTTTTTCAGCCAAACTTCGAATCACCAATCCAAGAGTCAATAATGATTTGTTAGTTGAACTGGCTTGCTTCAACAGCAATCCTTCAGCCTTTGTTTTCGCTACCTTTTCAGATCCGGCCAAATCGACAAACACTATTCGCGAGATAATTTTCTTTCCAGTCTTCAGTTCATTTTGTTGAAGATGCATCACCAGTACTGAATGACTTCTCGACGAATGAGCGTTCATCGCCGTTTCAGCAACTGTTCGATTCAATTCTCCCTTTCTCATTACACGGACAGCATCTTCAAAACAATTGACATAAGTTTCAGTCACATCTTCAATCCATAATCCTCGGAAACGATCCTCACGAATCTTTAGGTCATCGCGAAGAGGTGAGAGCAGATCTCGAATTCGCTCGAGATAAATTTCAACATATGACATGCTAACCAAAAATTCATATCCTTTTTTCCCACGAATCGCGGTAAATAAATCTTTGATTAACCGTGGAACTACACCCATCTCAGTTTCGGTTTTCCAGAGTTCTCCCTCCTGAGACAGAGCATCGGGATTGTCTACCGATGCAGCGTATCCAGTCATTGTAGTAGTTTTTCCTGAATTATGTGTAATAGTTCCATCGGCAAGCAAAAATCGTTCAGGACGATCTTTAATCGGTTCAAGTTGAAATCCTGAATACAACCCCATTCCAACATCTTCAATTTCGAATGAATAAGTTTCAAGGCCCTTCGAGGCCGGTTCAAGGCCCTTCGGGGTTGGTCCAATTTTCTTATCCTCTTTTCCGATCATTCGAACTCCAAGATAATCTTGTTTATTCTTTTGTTTCAATAGTTCCTTGACTGACATATCAATCAGCTTTGACTCAAATTGGAGTGTCAAAACGTGATCAAGATTCACCGTGTAAAAACTTTTCTTTTTCACATCTCGAATTTTAAACATATGTGAAATTCCAGTAAACAACTTGATCACTTCTCGAACATTTCCTTTTTCGTCAACAAGTTTGTCACCGACTTGAACATCTCGTGCTTGAATAATAGATCCATCGATCAGTAAGATTAGTGTCTCAGGAGAAAGGCATCCAGACTGACCATAAGCAAAGATAGTTGCATTGTATCCTTGAAGAATCTCATCAAGTAAAGGTTTACCAACAGCTTGATATACTTGTTCTTGAGTTGCTTTTTCTTCAAACACTTTGTCGTAATAATATCGATTATCTTTTACCTCTTGTGGAAGATTAACAACGTTCCCATTCACCACAATCATTCGATTACCTCCATTTTTTAATTCCGTTTCATTACAAGGGCGAAATCGACAAAAAACTTTAACATTTCGATCATCTCTTGGCTCTGTCTCATCCGATTTTTTAGACTCTGGTTTAGACTCTCGGGGAGAAAATGGTTTTGATTTTGCTTTCATCAAAAGCGATTTCTTTTCTTTTCTTTTCTTTCAGTGGAAAAAAGCTTTCTTTTTCTTGAAAATTGATAATTTTTCCAGATAAATTAAACATCCTAAAGAACCGGTTAAACATTCGAAAGACCGGTTAAACATTCGAAAGGAAAATTAAACAATGAGTTGGGCCGATATGTTTCGTAAAGGGGGTCGATTTTCCGAGGCTCTTCAAAAGCTCGAACAAAAAAGTCTTGAACAAAGACGAGTCGAAATCAAAAAAATTACCTTTCGATCTCCAGATTCTACTCCAGTAATCGTGATTCCTGAAAATGGAATTCGGTTAGACAAAATGAAATATGTTTGTCCATCTGATGTTGACGTTGGACGATTGAATTACATTGTGACAAAGAAAATTCAATCAGCAACTCCAAATACCGAAAGGGCCTACTTCTTCTTTACTGAAGGAAAGCAAATTCCTCCGACAAGTCAATTGATCAAGGATCTATGCGCAAAAAATAAAAATGAAGATTTTTCTCTCCATCTTTATTTAACAGCTGAAGAAACGTTTGGATTTTCTTTTCCCATCCAAAATGAACATCCAGAAAGTCTTTGATGATTTCCGTCAAAAGCCCGGCCGATATCAAAAATTTCTGACTAAATTTGGTCGCGATTTGAAGGGTATTCAAATTGAGACCCTTGAACAATTTCGAAATGTAATTGATCAAATTCAAGTCAAAGATGATGGTAAAGACGATGGTATTGTTGCTCGAGGTAATGCAAGAGCTCGAGAAATTGATGAAGCGAGTCGAAGAAAAAAATTCCATGATCATCTTTATTTTGATTTTGGGTGCTCTGATGGTAAATTGACCCTTGAGATTGCCAAACAGCTTAAGATTCCAACTGAAAATGTATATGGTGCTGATATGGCGTCGTTTACTGGAGTTAGAATTAACCCTGTGCTCCGTAAACAAAATTTTGAACTAATTGAAAAAGAGGGACAAAAATTGCCCTACAACGATCAAACTTTTGGTCTCGTGACATGTTTTCAAGTTTTGCATCATCTTCAATTTCCAGAATTGGCAATTGCCGAATTTCATCGAATCCTTCGAAAAGATGGAATGTTGATTATCCGTGAACATGATGCAAGAGAAGAGGATAAAAGATTGATTGATTTTGAACACTTGATTTATCCTCATGAAAACATCGAACAAACTTATATTGGCAATTATCATCAAGCTTCTGAATGGGATCGAATGATGCTTAAACATGGATTTGTTGCATTTGGATTTACGATGACCAAAGGAGAAACTTTTTACTACACTCAATCTTACTTGAAGATGTAAGATAGTAAAGACTTTTGTATTTCTTTCGAGAAATACAAAATATATGAAATAATTGAAGTAAAGTATTCGGAGTAAAAACATAATTATACCGATTGATAACTTTTCAACTTATCTCGAATTATTTTCCAATAAGGTTCTACACGGATGAGTGCTGATGTATGTCCTCCTCGGAAACAAAGGATTTGACTCATTTTCGCTTCGGTACTTCCAAATGCGGGAGGAACTTGAAAGTCATCTTGAGCAACGACAAATAAATATAGATGTTTTGACAGTTGAATCATCTCAGCTAGTCCGGAGAGAAAAGAAGATTCCGGATGCATCGGTTGATAACGCTTTGCTCTCAGGGGAAGAAATCGAAGTGCTGGTGCTCCACGAAAAGGAGTATTAATCGTAATTACTTGAGTTGAATATGGAATTGATTTTTCTGCAATCCAGGCTGCCAATAATCCTCCCATTGAAGTTCCAATTATGGCGCTGATTCTAATACGTTCTCCATTCAAATCACACACAAGCTTATCGAGAAAGGAAAAATAATCATTAAACGAAAGATCTTTTCGAGAAAAATTCGGTAAAATAATTGAATGATGTGGGTAAATCTTTCTCAATTCGGGAAGAGTATAACTCCATTGAAGTGGACAACTTGAACTTCCGTGGATACAAATAATCACTTGCTCTTCAATTGATTTTTCCGGAAATTCGTGATAAGTTTGATCGGATACTTCAATAACATCATGTTGATCGGAGAAATCATGCCCAAAGCATCGTTTGAATAGATACACAATTTTTGCTGGAAGATCAAGCAATTCGTAGATCAATCCAGTTAAAGTAATGTATTGAACTGAAAATTGAAATAATTCTTTGAGAAAACCCATAAAAAATAATTATCTACTCTTGAAAAGGACTTTTTATCTTATAAAGAAGAAGTCCGATCAATTTATCCGATAACGATATGCAAGCTCTTCTTGATCAAATTGACGACTCAGTTCGTTCAATGGACGATGATATTCGAGTTTTGGTCGACAACCTTAAACAACTTAATACCGAAGATATTTTAGAAATACATCTTGATATCCTTTCGAAAAAGCTTTCCAACGTCCCAGACACTTTTGAGTCTCGAGATCAAGTGATTGAAGTTATTCTCGATTCATGTAAATATGCTGAAAAAATGCGGATTTTTAACGGTCATTCAAACGGAATTTACAACAACGTTTCGTATCCTTATGCAGTCGCAATTCAAACGATATGTTATTTTGACGTCTACGGAGAAATGACCAAACAAAGTTTGCTTGAATGCATTTCTTTTGTTGCTTTGTTGGAAGAACCTTCTTGTAGTGATGACTTGATCTCTGAATGGTATGAAGATAAAAAAGATATTCATCTCGAACAATTTCAATATGCACTTCAATTTGCGTCGAAGATTCGAGACATTTATCTTCCTACACCAGATAGAGAGATTGGTTTATTCACTGGAGATTATCTCTCAGTTGAAGTTCACCAAAAAATAATCGAATTTCTGAAAAAGAATCGGTTTACTGACCGAGGATCTTATCTTGAATTACTTCCAGAAAAAGATCGTCAGGCATTTCTTGCTTTTTCGAGGATTACTCCACAATGGATAGCAAAAAGAGCTTTTGTACCTCATCAAGAAGATAAAAGTATGGAACAAGGTTCTCACGCACTTGTTCGAAGATGGATTGATCCTGAAACTCATGAATATTACGTTGTTAAAACATACGGAATTAATTCTGAATACAACGCTGGTCTTCGAGAACTTCTCGCATTTCATATCTTTTCACATCCGAATATTATTCGATGTCATAGCTGGGCAGTGAATGAAGATTTTACTGCACTTCAATTTTTCCTCGAAGATGGAGGTGAAGAAGTGAACAATAAATATACCAGTGTAAGATGGATCAAAAAATATGTTCCACAAATTCTTCGTGCTCTTCGTCACATTCATACTCGAGGTTTTGCTTATCGTGACTTAAAAATGTGTAATCTTGTCTTTCAGAGGGGAAAAGTGAAACTGATTGATCTTGGAATGATGAGAAGAACAGTTACTTTTGGAGGATCGAATGAAATGATGGCTTTCGGAGTCGGTCCAGCCGAAGTATTTGAAGGCAGAACCATTTATCCTGGTTCGGTTGATATTTGGTCACTTGGAATACTCATGTGTGTGCTGTACAAAAAGAATCTCGCTATTGGCTATGGTAAATGTAAGATTATGCCTCCTTGGAATAAAAGATCACGAATTCGAGTCTTGTGTATCAAGGATTTTCTTGAGATACTGACCAAAGATGAATCCGAAGAACTTGAATCTTTTCAAGAGAAATATCCGGGCTATGGTAATGTCGCCTTTACCATTTCAGAAGTTCGTCATCAAAAACTTCTCGCGTTGATTCGAAGATGCTTTCAAAAAGATTCCCCCACTGCTGGAGAACTACTTCGAGATCGATTCTTTCATTAAACGTTCCCGAAGAACTGGTTAAAAGACTTTCAAAAATAAAGTAAACATTCCTCTCGAGGAATGTTTAAGAGATAATTAAGCTTTCTCAATTCTTAACCTCAGCATATAAACAAATGGATTGCGTAAATCTTGAACTATTTCAAGCAGATCTTTTCGCCGCTGTTCAAATTCTGATATCTTGAAATTTGTATACTTCGAATCGAGAAAGTTGTCAAGAAAATCGGCAAGTTTAATTAACAGTGCATCTTCAGAAAGAGATGGTATTTTCTTTTTCATGTAGGCAAGTTTACCTACTTGAGCAATTTCGATTGGATTGTTGGTCAATTCTTTCACCAGCTTCATTACACGTTCAGAAAATTTCTTCTGGAGTTCCTCTGGTGTTGTTTTAGTATCTTCAAGTGTATCATGGAGCAAGGCAGCAACTAAAACTTCTTCGTCTTGTATCCCTTCTTGTCGTAGAATTGATGCAACACTACAACAATGAATCTGATAAGACATTCCATTTCCTTTTCTTTTTTGACCATCATGCTTTTCGACAATGAATTGCAAAGCTTTTTGAATCATTTTGATTAGTTTGAGATAAATTGATTTTTATTTCCGAGAGAAAGAAGGGTAAATCAATTTATTTCATCAGCGATGAAAGCTCGATTTTTAAAGTTGACTCTTATTCCAAATCCGGCAAACTATCGAACAAAATATATCAGTTACATGAGTCAAATCGCCGTTAAACTGAATATTGAAGATAATATTTTGATTGGTGCAATTGAACTTTTTGATCGACTGCCGTATATTTCCGAAGAATGTTCATTTTTGTTTGCGTTTGGATGTTTTTATTTAGCTGTACTTCTTTACGAAGGGGGCAACGACATTCGAGAAAAATTGCCTCGATGTTGCAAAGGTGTTTATGAAATTGGTGATTTGACCAAGATAGTAGATACTTTGGTGGTTGAAATCATGACATGGTTACCTGCACCTATTTATCCAAATAGCTTTTCAAGAGCCTATCATATCGTTACTGGAAAGCATTTAACGAAAGAAGAAGAACGCTCACTCGTTTTGATTTATCTTAAACAATCAAGTACTCTTGAATCAACTGAATTGAAAACTTTAGCTCTTCCTGAAAATCAACAAAAGAGAATCAAAGAATTTATGAATCAACCAAGTAAAAATTCTTTGTTTCAAGAGTATCATCCGGATTTTCAAAAAGGCAATTTGCTTGGATCAGGTGAATGGGGTCGTGTTGTTGCTCATCCAAATGAATGGGGGAAAGTGATTAAAAAATCACTCAACAAAGAAGAAGCATATGAAACTTTTGTCCGAGAGATTGCACTGCTCTCTTCAATTAGTCACCCTCACATTATTAAAATGCACGGATGGAGTTACAATGAAGGCAAATTTTATCTCATTCTCGATAAAGGAATACCAATTAAATTAACTTCAAGAACAATTCAACAAGAGGGATCTAAACTTCTTCGAGCTCTTGATCATCTTCATTCACAAGGATTTATTCATCGCGACTTGAAACCAGATAATATATTGTATGTGAATGAAAATATTACTCTTTGTGATTTCGGGATTACTAGAACTCAAGCAAGACGAGGATTGACTGGTATGAGAGTGCCAGCTGCAAATATCCCTCCCGAAATGCTTAAACAAAGAAAATACAATTACGATTCTGCAGTCGATATTTGGGCTTTCGGATTGTTAGTTGCCTGGATGGTTAAAGATTTTATTTTTAGTGATATTGTCGAAGATAAGGATAGTCATCATAAAATTCAAATGCAAATAATTGGATTCAAGACTGGTTACAAATTTCCAGATAAACAACACACTCCGAGATATTCCCTTCATGACATTGAGAACGAAGACGCAAGAGACTTAATTGAAAGATGTCTGACTGATTGTCCACAACAAAGACCGAAAGCGAAAGATTTAATTAATCATCCTTTTTTAACCAGTCCCGAAGGGACGTTTAAGGCAAAGTAAGTAAAACTGATTTCCTTTTCTCTCGAGAAATGGAAAAAATAAAATGTCAGTTCAAACTCAAATCGAAACTGAATGGCAATCGATTTGTCAATCAATTCCTTCTTTGTTGAAGAAGAAATCAACCTGGATTTTATTGGATCATGTGAAAGGTCCAATTGAATACTTTCTCTTTACCAACACGGAAAGACTTTGTTTTTGGAAAATTTGGTTTGCTCATTCTCTTGATTTAATCGGAACATCTTATTACCTGGATCAAGAAAATCCGATTGATATTTGTGAATCATTACTGAGAAATTTTAACAATTCTGAAGAGATGATTGAGAAAATGGAGATTAACTTTGAACAATATATGCAACAACGAAAAGACAGACACGAATATCTTCAATTAAAGAAGAGAGAATATGGTCAACGTCGAAGAGAACGTCTTCGTGAGATGACGCTGGTCTAATTACTTTTCATCAAACATTTTATTCTTTTTGAAGAATAAAAATATTTTTCCGTTTCACATCTTTACATAAATTGGCGGAGATTCTTCTTTGCAATTTGATCTTCAATATTGACTCGAATATCATCATCGGGAGGAACAAAGTTCGGCGGTTTGTTCCATTTACCTCGTTCATCTTGGAATCCACCTGGACCGAACTTTGTCATATTGGCTTGATGAACTAGATCCCAAATTGGTTGAGGATTAATTCCAGTGTTACTCAAATGTTGAGCTGCGTAATAAATAATATCAATGAGAGCATCAACTTCCTCAGTCAAATCTTTTGCCTCGGCAAGTTCTTGCAATTCATCTTGAATCATCTGTGTAATAAACTTTCGATCAATGGTTGCACATCCGGTTGGCTGATTGATACAATTGTTGCGAGTTTGTGTAAATTCGAGACAATCTTGGAAAATTGACTTTCTTTGAAGACGAATTTCTCGTCTCAATTTTCGACGTTGATTTTTCGAGATATGCTTTGGAGGACGATAAGGCATTATTCGGCAGGTTTCTTTCTAATCAAAAATTGTTCAAATCAATTTTTATGTCTGCGAAAAATTGATTTGGAAAGTCGGCGTCCATTTAACAAGATTCTTTCTTTGGAAAGGAAAATGGACTACAAATCGGACGACCAGATCGAACTCGATAAAATCATTGCTGATTGGAAAAGATTCCTTGAGAATGGAAAGATTCGCCCGACCTTAAATGAACTGGAAAATTTTCCCGATGGAATTGTGATTAGCAACCTTGTAAAACATGCTGGTGCCTACGGTGCGATTGGTATTTTTGAATTTTCAACTCGACCAAACATTCCATTTGTTTACAAAATTTCAACTGAACCAGGATTTAATCTTCGCCATGAAATGGCCAATCTCGATATTCTTCGTGGATCACGAGAATGGTGTCCACATTTCTGTGAGAGTTATGGAATGGTCAATGTCAAAGTTGATCCAGAAGGAGGATCTTTGTTCAAAGATAGCGACACTGCAATCAAGAGTGATGTTGCATTGATGGAATTTATCCCTGGTGATGCATTTAGTAAATCGATTGCGGATCTCTCTCATGATCAAATTGTTTCGGTACTTCAACAAACTCTGTTAGCAGTTGATATTATGCAAACAAAATTTCAAATGACGCATTACGATTTGCATACTTCGAATGTAATGTTGATTTGTTGTCATCCCGATACTGTGTTCGTCTACAAATGGAAGGGTCGAACATTTGTAATTCCAACCAGAGGAGTTGTACCTGTGATTATTGATTTTGGTTTTGCTTATTCGAACTTGCTCGAAGGTCGATTTTATGGACTGATGTCGTTTACCAACGACGGATGTCTTGGTTGTCAGACTGATGAAGGCTATGACGCTCGTGTCTTTCTAATTGACACTGTTGATGAGCTCGAAAGACTCGATAAATATCGAAGTCTTCAAACTCTGCTCCGAGATATTTACCCGGCCAAGAGTTTTGATCCTCGAACTGGAGAAGAAATGCTCGATTTTGATCCAAAGTCTGGACGTGGTAATGATAAGTTTAATCCTGCCACCAAACGTGTCGAAGATTTGATTCTTGACATCGAAGAGGAGAAAAAGATTTCCAACTTTCTAGTTGATTTTGTTGAAGCGGACAGTGATTCTGGTAATTCAAGTGATTCAGAATCGAAGAGTCGTTCTCGATCAAGAAGTCGTTCTTCGCGAAGTTCTGAAAGTTCCGATCGGGACGTTTACTACAATTGTACTTATCTAGTTGAATTGATTCAAAGCCTTCAAGAATATCCACTCAAATTAACCGGCACACTCAAGACTCATTACAAAGATTTCCGTGCTGCTTACATTGCTTTTGCGAAACAATTTGTTCACTACGAAAAAACAGTCAAAACCAATTTCCTTCGGTTCCTCATTTTGCGTAATATTGTTGATGCTGCTCATCGAGCTTTGCAAGAAGAAAAAGGAGTGAATGAAACTTTCCGAAAAACATTCTTCATGCTCATGAATGAAAGTTGTAAGTTTTACACTCCTCCTTCGGAAGTCGATGTTGATATTTTATTGAAATCAATGGTTGATATGTCAAAGATTATTGTCAATGGAATTAGTCAAGATCTCAAAATGATTAATCGTAAACGAACAAATCGATATCGAATTCAAACCCTTGAAATTTTTGATCGAGTTGAAACACGTGTCGACCAGAATTTCAATGTTGAAGGTCCAATTTACATTTGGGATATCGATCAAAAGAAAAAGTCTTCTTTTCAACTCACCAATGAACAGCTTATCGAGATAAAGAAAATGAAAAGAAAGAGTGCAGGTCTGATTCGAATTCTTGAAAAACATGCCAGTTAAATTGGCTCCATTACAAGAAATGTTATTGTATTATGTGCCTCAAAAAATTGCATGGGTAGTCAATCAGAAATCGCAAAATTTCACATCTTGACTGCTTAAAGTGCCTACTGTCTAGGTTCAATTAAGCATATGTTTTTGAATTTTCTATGGAAAATTCAATCGATTTCCCTTCGATTTTCCTCATTTCCGTCAAAAAATTTCATCAAAGAGTCATCCATTTAATAAGTAACCATCGTGGCTTTTCGGGAGGCCATTCTTGATAGTCAAAGTAGAGAGATGGAATATGAGATGTCACTACATAAAGCTCTTTCCGAGTATAAATATCCTTTGCATTCAAATACCATTTTACTCCATCATCAAATTGCACCGCAAAATCTTCCATCACAATACAAGCATTCCATCTTAAATTTAAGCGGAAATAATTGTAGGTCATCTTGAATAAAACAATCCATCCGCAAACAGCTTGATAGATCATAGATCATAAAGATTACTTTTTCTAAGTAATCTTTTTTTAATTTCATTACAATGAACTGAATGGGTATGGGAGACGAGTATTATTCCAAAATCCGTTGGGATCGAGAGAACCTCTCGATTTTCGGGGAGTATATACCGTTCTACTTACATTATTGTAATTTTGTTTTCGATGAACTCCAGCTTTCATCATCACTGATCTCATCATCAATCCAAGTAACACTACCGAAAGCAAAATTATTGCAATTGCGACAAGCCAACCCGGATCCATTGCGGTTTCTAAAAGGAAGAAAAAATTATTACAAATCGATGAACATTTTATCGCGGAATTAATGTATAAGTCAAAAGGAAAATTCTTGCTGCAAGTTGGTTATAAGTATGCGCATCAATTTGTGGAACAGAACCTATCTCTGTGTGTGATGGATCGGACAATCCTTGAACAACAGTATTTACTGGCTGTTTAGTTCGAAGAGTTGTATGCAATGGAAAGTACCCAGTTCCAAGTTTAAGGAAAATTCGTTGGGTATCATTCGGTCCAAGGTATTGATAGAGATCTCCTTCAATTACAGATTGATCAAGATCAATTGCAGAAAACATTCCAATTCGAATCAGCATAGCAGGTCCGTATCCATCAACTAAATGATTAGCTGAAACGTATCTGTACATTGTGGTTGATCTTCCTGCAACTGGTTGAACACTGTTATTTAGGTACACCACTTCTTGGTTATTATATTTCTCAGAGCGATTTGATATTGTTCCATCGCTGTAGACAACTAAAATTGGCCATTCTCCATCAGTCGGCTGAGAGTTGAATGCGGCTTTGAGTGTATACACATCTTCAGCGAGAAGATATCCAACAATTTGCTTCTTTGCTACTTGATTTGATCCTTTTGCTCTTAATTTTGGGCTGTTGATTACTCCATATACAATTGCAAGGAGGAGTAACAAAATTGCAAGAAAGACAATTCCAATTTTGAGCGGCATTTTATGGATTAAAGAAAATTAAAATTGGAAATTACATCATCAAATATTGGAAATCAGAATCGCGAGTCACACTAAAAGCACCTAGACTCTCTTTACCAGGAATAACAAATGTATCTCCATCTCGAAGTTTTTTGCCATATTGAGCAGGAAGATTAATAATGATATCCTTATAAGTATCAACTACCCGGTATTCGAATGATTCATCGGTGAAAGGAGGTACATAACGTTGCTCAAGTGAGTAAACGGTATCATCACTGGTCGAAACTGAGCTTAAAATACCGACGCGTTCCCAGTTTCGAGACAAGTTTCTCGGTGCTGCCCCATAAAAACGAAGAGGTCCTTCAAGGCCCTTGGTGATTGGAATCGCATGAACATTTGCTCCAGTCAAGATTTCTCCCATCGGAGGTTGCTCAAAAGTTTGATAATATGGCGGTGAGGTGTATTGAGATCTTCGAGGAGGGCGAGGCGCCGATGTGTCGAGATTGTGAGCAATTTGCAATCCTTTTGTATAGAGGTAGATAAAAGTGAATGCAACAATAGTCATCAATCCGGCGATGATAGCGAGTAAGATCATTTCTTTTCCTTTGTTCAGAAAAAGAAAAAGAAAAATTGATTTCTTTGAAATTGCTCAATTAGAGATCAAACATGGGTGTTGACGGATTGTTTGATTTTTTCCGGAAGAAATATCCAGATGTGTTTCGGACAGTTTATTTCCACCAATTTCGAGGAAAGAGTTTTGCCATCGATGTTTCGGGCTTAATTTGGAAGTTCAAAGTGACAAATCCAAGTAATTGGCTAACAACATTTGCCAATTTTATTTTTGCACTTCGTCGAAATCAAATCCATCCGATCTTTGTTTTTGATGGTAAACCTCCGGCTGAAAAAGAAACTGAACGCGCTTCAAGAGAACAACAGAGAATTCAATTGAAAGAAAAAACAGCTCAACTTCGTGAAGATCTCGATAAATATTATGCTGAAGGTGAAGCTTCACAGCTCTTGCTTGAAAAATCCCTCGAACTCCGACCAAATACTCTTGCCAATGTTGTACATGCTCCATTGCTTGAACAAAAATATCACAAGATGAATGCTCAGATTAATAATTTCACTGATGAAGATAAACAAAAGTTACTGACATTATTTAATCTTTCTGGTGTAAGAGTACTTAAAGCTCCATCTGAAGCTGAGACTTTGTGTGCTTCTTTGTATCACGAAGGTAAAGTCGCAGCGGTTGTAAGCGGCGATTCTGATGTTTGTGTTTATCAAGTCGGAACTTTTCTTTACGACATCAGCCATTTTTCCGAAACCGCCACCGAAGTTGATTTTCAAAGGATTCTTCGTCTAACTGGATTAACTGCCGCTCAATTTGTTGATTTTTGTATTATGTGCAAGGTTGATTACAATTCACGTATACCTGGCATAGGTCCTGTTAAAGCATTTGCTTTGGTTAAAGAACATGGATCAATTGAAGCTATTGGAGCTCTTGGTACTTATGATATCACTGTGTTGAACCATATTAAAGCAAGAGAAATCTTCAATACTCGACAATCGGTAATGACTGAAGTAATCTGCGGTCCGCCGAATAAAATCGAACTGTACAATTTTCTTATTATGAACAATTCTCGAATTCAATATGAGGCAATTGAAGAGGCATACGCACCTCCAAAAATCGTATTTGAATGATTTGAATTTCTTCGGAAGTTCAAAAAATTGATTTTTACAATTAATCAAATTGACAGAAAACAATAACTCCTTTTTCGAGAAAATTGATTAATCTATCATCAATTAATTGTTAAAATCAACTCATTGCAATGTCAGTCAATACTCCTCAACTCGGAATGCCTCAACTCGGAATGCCCGGAATGCCTCAACTCGGAATGCCTCAACTCGGCGTTCCAGCTGGTCTCCCACAACAAATGCCCGCTCAAGTTCAAGGAGATTTCGCTGAAAGTCTGAGTAAGACTTTGAGCAAGACGATTCTTGATCAAGCAACTGCACGTATTCGAGACCAGCTCACCTCTTTTGCAAACATTGTTTGCTCTTTTCCAGAGGCGACTGCAAAGGGAATCACAGCTCAGTACATCCTCGATTTGTGGAACTCAGTTGCTCCCGAATTGGCTATTTCTACGACCGCTCCAGTTCAAGCTGTGGCAGGAGTTACTTGTGCTGCAAAATTGCTCAAGGGAAAGAATGCCAATGAGACCTGTAAAAACAAGCCAACCGCCGGTTCTGCTTATTGCTCTCGGCATAAGAATCATGCTGTACCTCCAATGGTTGGCGCACCTCCTCAAGGTGTTCCTGGAGTTGTTCAAGGCGTTCCTGGAATGCCTCCTCAAGGAATGCCCGGAATGATGCCTCAAGGAATTGTTCAATTGAATGTTCCTGCCGCTCATGTCGCTCCTGTTGCTCCGCAAGCCGCGGCCCCTCAAACCTGTCAAGTAACTCTAAAGAGTGGTGCTCGCAAAGATCAACAATGTGGAGGAAAACTCGTTGCCGGAGGTACCACTTGTAGCAGACATGCTCCAAAGTCCGCGGCTCCAGTTGTACCTCAGCTTGGAATGCCTGCAGCGCAACCCATTGGAGTTCCAGCGGCTAATTTGCCTCAATATGGAATTCCTCAACCAATCGCAATGCCATCTGGAATTCCCATGCTGGCAATGCCTCCGCCCCCTCATCAATAAAGAATGATAACTTTTCGAAGTTTGATTAACTTTTCATTACGGATTATTTATGTTTTACATCTTTTGAAAGATGTAAATAATAAGTTTCTTACCTCTTATCTCTTAACTCTTAAAATTCAGGAATCGATTTCGGTTTGGACAATTCGGATGGCCAGATCCACAGGCCTGAATTTTCTTTGTCAACATAAGTATTCCATCCTTTTGTCTTCAATTCTTGTTCGGCTACTTTAACCAAACCAACAAATTCTTCGACACGAATATCTCTCTTCTTTCGAAAGTCGGCCAATGAAAATGGATCTTCGAATGGAAGCATAACCGAATTTGATAGTTCGATTGTCGACAGATTGATCGGTTTATCGGCAAATTTTTCCTCTTTGGTGGCTGTCTTCGCTTGACGAACCTTTAAGAAATGTTCATAAATCGCTTCTCGAAGATATTGTTGATTTCGATTCAAATCGGTTGTCGCGAAAGTTTTCCAATTCGCGGGAATAAATGTTGCTGGAAATTCTTTCATTTTGTATGACGAAAGAGCGTTTAATTGAATTACTTCGTCTTCCGAGAAACATTTTGGCGTTTCTCGGATTACTTCGTCTTCCGAGAAACATTTTGGCGTTTCTCGGATTATATCGTCTTCCGAGAAACATTTAAAATGAAATAAACCTTGGCAGATCTTTGAAAAAGAAAGTTCTATTTTAAAAATTGAACTGAAAAGATTTCCAGCTTAGAAATATATGGCTCATGAGTTCGAAGTTAACAAGGCAAGATCTGATTGAACGACTCAAAAATGTTGGTTATACTTCATTAAGCAGATTAAGAAAGGGAGAACTTGAACAGCTTTATCTGAAGATGCAAAAACAAGAGGAGAAGAAAGAAGAGAAAAACGTGACGTTCCGAGAAACTGTAAGTATGAACATTATTACACAAAATATATCGACTCCCTCGAGTATATCAAATCATTCGACTTCCTCGAACATAACAACTCTTTCGGAACGTCCTTCGAATCCTTCAACACGCTTACCCACATCAGAACGTTTAACAACCAGACGAAATAAAAAGCCTGATCCAGTGTATTTTGAAGAAGAATTTGAGAAACTTCGAAATACAGAGATATCAAAATATACCAAAATTGTTCAGCTTGGGCAACCAGGAAAAGAAGGCACTACTTATTTAGTGATGGATCCAGTTCGTCCTGAAAAACGATATGCAATGAAATGTTTCCGGAGAACAAAATCAGAAAATCGCCTTGCCGAAGAGGCTCATTATCAATGGATTGTTTCAAAAGCTGGGTTAGCACCAAAAGTATATGAATTTAATCCGAGAGAAAAGTACATTTTAATGGAAGCTCTTGATCGAACACTCCTTAATATTCTTCATGAAAATCATGGAAAATTTCCCGAATCACTTCAACAGAAAGTGATTGATTTGTACAAACAACTTGACGAAACTGGTGTAGCAGTCAATGATGGAAATCCAAGGAATATTATGGAGAAAAATGGGAAACTTTATATGATTGATTATGGACTAGCTAAATTTTCGAATTCTTCTTCATTTCGCAAGTATCCAACACCAAATATGACGTTACTTCCAAATGCCCTCTTTTTCTATATCAAAGAGAAGTTCGATACACGCGATTGGACATTACTTCGAAAATTGGTTCCAGCTGAAGCACTTCGAGAATACGATCGATCATATTTACTCAAACATCAAAAGAGATAAAATTGATATTCGATGTTTGAGTAAAACATCAAAAGAGATAAAAATTGATCTCCCATTTTATTCTACAATTCAAAATGAACTTCCTCATTACACACGGTCCTTGTCTTGATGGTGAAACTTGCGCTTTGTTTCTCAAACAATGGGCAGATGAGCAAAAAGAAACATTGCAAACGGTATTTTGTTTCGCTGGGCAACTTTCAGTTGATTTGATTAAGAGGAAAATGCCTGAGAATACATGTCGAATCTTTATTTGCGATTTGACTGTGAATCAAGAAACACTCGAATATCTTAATAATCTGAACAAAGAAGTCTGGATCATCGATCATCATCGATCATCATCGATCATCATCAAAAACTTTCCAATGTTCCTGAAAAAATTACTTATCTTCATCGAGATCGTTGTGCGGCGTGGATTGTTTGGGAAAAATTTCGATCGAATTCTGAAGCAGTCACTCCAATTCTTCGGGGAGTTCAGCCTGAACTTCTTCAATATATCGACGAACAAGACCGAGGTCTTCATCACCGTCCTTATTTGAAAGAAATCATTTCTGCAGTTCATTTTGAGAAGAAGAGGATTGGACTTGAAAGAGTGTTTCAAGAATTTTCTGTCGATCGATATATTCAAATCGGAACGATTCTTGCTGAATATCGAAAAACCCAGGTCGATGAGATGATTAAATATGGCTACAAACGAAAGTTTAATTGGAAGGGAAAAGAATATAACGTCTTGTTGATGAGTGGAGATCGAACTCTCCGAAGTGAGGGTCTCGAAGAATCAAAGGCTGACATTACCATGTTTTACACTTACGATGCAGCAACGAATGAATTTTGGGTTGCTTGTCGAAGTCAAGAACTTGATCTTTTGCCTATCATTTCAAATATCACCTGGTGTAGCGGGAATGAATTTCGAAAAGGTGGAGGGCATCCTAAAGCTTGCGGTTTTACCGTCAATCAAGCAACCACCTTCGAATTCATCACAATGATGGAAGGATCGGTGTCGCCTGCAAGTTATCATCAACCGAGTCAGACAGGATATAAAATTGAGCTACAGGGACTTGTCCCGCAAAAGTTTTGCTTTCCAATTTTCTTCCATAGTTGGATTAACGATTTGCTCAAAGCAATTGAGAAATTTGATCAAGTAATTTCTGAAGGGACTTCGAGGGTTGACGAAATTTATTAAACGTCTCTTCGAGACTAGTTAAACATCGAGACGATTGGTTAAACGTTCCGGAGGAACTGATTAAACGTTCCGGAGGAACTGATTAAACATTCCGGAGGAACTGATTAAAAATCTTTTTTCTTTCCTCGAAAGGAAAGAAAAAATAATGAAAATTATCCCGAGACATTCAAAATGACTCTCAATTGGTGCCATCGTCGAGAACACTCTTCTTGATCTTTGATATTTTCAAAAAGATAAGAGTCTCCATTGGCTACAGTTCGAATTGTAATTTGACATTCATTATTAGTGTCTTCTTTCGACACTTTGATAATCTTATGAGAATTTAAAAGCTGGCCGTCGAAAACGAAAAATTTATCACTCCAAATACTTGACTTATCCGACATTGATAATTAGGATAATTATATTTTTCGTCTGGTAAGAAAATTCAATTTTCATACTCAATCGAGAGGTTAATTTACCCTCAATCCGTATCGAGCTGCAAAGACGTTTTCCAACCGCTTCTCTTCTTTTACGGTCATAAATTGTCCATTTTGAAAATAAACCAACCAGAGAGAAGCTTCATTGTACGACAAAGTTTGAATCATTTGATCAGGAAAGAAATTAATGATTAATTCCTCTCTCAGTCGATAATCCTTGACCAATTTGTCGGCTAATGTCTTCAATGACGATCCGAGTGAAGAAGGAAAAGATGAGATTAGTCCGTCTTCTTTCAGGCAAGCATAATCAATCATTGCAATCTCTTGTGGAGCTGGTCCATCAAAACATAATGCCAAATCAAAGTCAATGATTGCAAATCCAGATCCTGAACGAACCAAGTTTCGAATGTAGAGATCATTGTGAACAATACCAATATGATGAAGTTTTTCAACCAAGGCCACAATCTTCTTTTGCTCGGCAGATGAAAATTTTCGAGCATGATCAAACGGGGTACATTGGGCAAGAATCGCCAAACCATATTGAACCTGACCAACTTGACAAACTTGATAAGCGAGTAATTTCGCTCCAACTCCTGCCTTCCCAGCTCGCTGGAGCATTGTCAGCTCCCATTTAAATGCATCAAATCCTCGTTCACGAAGATCGGTCAGTTTGAATACAACATTTTTACCTCCATAAACTCCCTTGAAGACAACTCCTCCAGATCCTCTTCCAATCTCATCACCTTGTCCAAAATCTGTAAGACATTTATCCATTGATGAATACATCTTGACCTGAATTTTTTGTCCAATTTCTTGGTAATCTTCAAGAGGAGAAGTTAGCAAAGCTTCTTCAGCTTCGGTACATTCATTAATTGAAATATTACCTCCGGTTATAAGTCGATGCAAGAGTTCTGCAACTACATCAGCTTTATTTCCTGCAATTGGAGGATTGGCTTGTTTAGCAAGTTCTTGAATCTTTTTCGCTGAAGCATGAATAATTTCGATTGCACTTGGAGTCTGCAAAGCCCGATTTCTCTTTAAGAGCCGTTCGCGAATTTCACTAATTGAATCTGACGAATAAAACGAAACCGGATATGCCAACTTCATATTCAACTCGAGGAGAGCCTTTTTTGTCTCGGCTCGGCGGATTTTTGCTTCAAGATCCATTCTTTTAAGATGAAAAAATTCCCGTAATCAAAAAAAGAAGATGGATGTTCTTGAACTTTTGTCTGATTGGTGGAACGAAAAAGGTGGATATTTTGTGATTGGGTTTTTTATTTTGTTTATTTTTTGGAGATTACTTTTTCATCGGCGGAGTCTTCAAACTTCCTTTTCCGATTACCTCGACAAACAAACCGGGATCCAACGGAAATATCAACGGGGAAGTCAACCAGAAAGAGAGGCTCGAAGATTACTTGAAGAAATGTTTCAACGACCCTTTCCGTGTAGGAGACCAGACTTTTTGAAAAATCCAGCCACTGGACGCAATCTTGAATGTGATATGTTAAATGATGAGCTGAAATTGTGTGTTGAATATCAAGGACGTCAACATGCCGTTCATACGCCTCATTTTCATACCGCAGGACAATTTGAAGATCAGCAAGCACGAGATATTTTGAAGAAACGATTATTGAAGGAAAATGGATACAATTTAATTGAAATTCCTCATACGGTAAAAGGTAAGGATTTATATCCGTTCCTGAAGGTGAATTTAGCTCATTATCCTGAGTATTCGGGGTATTATACATAAGATGATAAGGATGCAAAATTGAAAATAATTTTGGCATTTACAAGCGAAACATGGAACGCAACTCATTTCGAAACTTGAAATGACATATCGAAAAGCAATCATTTATCGACGTGTGTCGACTGCAGCCCAGCTTAATGGAAATGCATTGTTGACACAACAATTGCAATGTGAAGAATGGATTCAAGCTAGATATCCCGAATTAGAAATCAAAACTCGAACTGACGTCGGAAGTGGCTGGAATAAAAATAAACGAGAGCCATATCAATTGCTTGAGAAAATGCAGAATATAGTTGATTCATGCACGAAGACATTGATTGTCATTTATTGTATCGATCGATTCCTTCGAGATGTTAAAACGGCAGAAGAAATCTTACCTAAACTCAAGGAGAATAAAAATCGAATCGTGTTTTTGCTTGAAAATCTTGACTATCACAATTTTTCTGGCAAGGATGTCTACTTGAAAATTATTAGGGGAGTCGAATCTGCTCAAACAGAATCAGATGTTAAATCCAAACGCATGAAAGATGCCTGGAAAACAAAATGTATGCTGGAAAACAGCCCTGAACTTGAAGATGAGGAATGGAAACTTGAATATGATTCAGAATCTGAATCTGATGATGAAAACAAAAGTGCTTTGAATCGAAGGAAAATTGAACCTGTAAAAGTTCAAGAAACTAAACTCGTTCAAGCTCCTGCTTATCGTTTGGCTAATCGACCTCAAGCGTCGATTCAACCTCCTCAAGCGTCGATTCAACCTCCTCAAGCGTCGATTTATCAATGGCCTCCCCAATTATTGATTGACAATCACTTCGACGATCCTCTCTTTTCAAAGAAAGAGAAAATTAAAAGGTTAATTCAGACTTGTTCAGAAGGACGTTATACTATCAAATCATTGAATCAACATCTTCTTCAACTTTCTTCAGTCGCCTTTTCTCTTCAAGTCGAAGAAGTTCCAACCTCGTGGGATGGAATGGCAACTTTACTAAATCTTTTTGAGATCTGCTGGGTGCCAGAAATTCCGAAAGGAGAATGGACTGCCGAGAAAGCAAAGGCTTTTAATTAAAAGCCTTTTTATAATAACCCAAAAAACTTAAAAAAATAATTTTCTTGACTCTTCGGAGTCAAGAAATGTAAAATTGATTTATATTCACTCTCTGACTTGAGTAAAGATATCAATGAGTATTCGAGCTGGCTGCCGAATTCCATCAAAAGGGTTATTAATTAATTTAGATACCAAAGAGATTCTTAATTTCTCAGATCATCTTAACTTGAACATAGGAGGCATCTATGATTACTCACCTCAACGGAAATGCGGATCTCTTGATTTCCCGTCCGATGATGAAATAAAAGGATACAATATGGTTTGTTACAATGGCAAACTTGATAAGTTTGCCACAATGACTAGAAAATATATTTATTTCTGGGATCTTTCCACAATTAGAGAAAAGGTTCCTTATCAGAGATGCAAACGTCCATCCTCACCATGTGTGAATTTCGGATATCTTGATAATGAATGTGTAATTGTGCTTGAAGACGAATCTTACAAAGATATTTATACCTTATACACTTACAAAACAAATTTTGTTGGACAAAAGCTTGAATTAATTGCCAAGATTCCAACCGAATGTGATAATATTGTGACAGATGGAAATCAAATTATAGTCGGTGACGAACATTCTTCGGTTTACTCAATTTTTGAATTTGATGAAAAACAGAGATTGATATTTAGTGACGTCATTCAAGTTGAACAACCTGACCATTTAATAACTAGTATTTGTACGCCGAAGTTTCAGGTATTTCTATCAAATTTTCAAATGCAGATTCGCTGTAAAATCGGTAACTTTTCTACTCGAACAAGTAGCACCGTCCAAGATGCTGATCCAACTACATTATATGTTATTCGAACATATAATGTAGTTGGATCAGCATCTTCAATAATCCATTTCAACTCGTTCAATCACGATAATTTCGACTTTATTATCATCGCCAATGATTACGGTTTTGACGACGAATCTAATTTCGAGGATATTGATGAATTTTGGGATAATTATACTCCTTTGAATATCTATCGAATAAATCTCCCAAATAAAGAGATTATTCAAATCGACGAAGAAGTCGATTACTGGGAAAATAATGATCAATTTCGAGCAGCTAGACAAATAGTTCATTATCCGGCTCATGATTTTTTAATCCTCCAAAGAGATGTTATCGAAATATGGAATCTTTTTCCTATGTTTAAGCTGTGGGCATCTGATCAAATGTTCGATAAATGGGAAAAGATTGCAATTACCAATAAACTCGAAGCAACTGGAATCACCCATGGTGTTCAAAAAACAACCATCTTTCTTGCACCATGCATTTTTGCAAATCTGATTGCATCAGGGTTATTTGAATTAAACAAGGAGGAAATTTTAACTTCCTTTTTACAAAAAGATTTGTATGATCCTCGTTTGTTAATGACGATTTGGTCTTTTGTTTACGAGCCAAGATTGGCAAGTGGAGATTACCAGATTAATGAAATCTCTTCAGATGATGATTCCTTAAATGAAGATGAAGATTCGTTCTTCCGTCTACGATCCATGATTGTCGAATGGAGATTACCAGATCAATAAAATCTCTTTAAATGCCGATTCTCTAAACGATAATGAAGATTGACATCATCTTTTAGTATTATTTATCTCTCGAGATAGATAAAATGATTTTATTATGCGTTCTCAAAAGTAAAGACGTTCCATCCCATGAATATCGATTTGTTTGACAAATTTCCTTTATCATGTCTAAAATTTAGCGGATCAATTCGGGCCCGTTATGAAAACTTTGATCAATTTGTTCAGCTTTGTTCCATTATTGCTGAGAAAAAACAGTATCACACTATACATTTCAATCAAGAAGATGCCCGAAAAACTAATTTTACTGATATTTCAATTCAATATCATTCGATAAAGAGGATTAATGAAGTTTGTTATTCATCTGAGATGAACGTATTAAAAATAAAGAAAACAATTTTAGGCATTCGATACATCAACATCGATAATCTTGATGTACTGCAAAAATTACTTCAGTCACCTACGTTGTATCCTGGAGCTACATTGGACATTGATATTGATTTAGATTATGAATCAAGCAACGAAACGAAAAATATAAGCACTAAAAATGAATTGGCTGTATTGGACATGATGATTCAGTCAGAATCACCATTGAGGAATCTTGATATTAAATATTATGTTGGCAATCTTGGTGGAATGAGAGAATTGAATATCAGTAGCTTACTCCGATTGATGCAGTTTGTTTGCTGCGGGTTGAATCTACGTGATTATTCTACATGGTCTTCCTTTCTAACTCGAGAATTATATGATCCGAGAATACTTAGTTTAATTGCGAAATTTGCATTTTGCATGTAAAATTGATTTCTCTTCGAGATAAAAACAATTTATATTATAATTATAGTAATGTTTTCAAACTTACATGAAATAAAATCAGAATTAGTTGGTACAATTAAAACTATTTCTCGATCAGGTGAAGAGTTTGTCAAACTTTGCGATCAACTTCAACATCTAAATCGTCATACTATTTATTTTTCGACTAATTTTCGATGGTATGCTAATGTTGATGAAAAATTGGAAGATTTTGAGGACTACGATAGCATTTTTTCTCTTACGATCATTGAATTTGGGACTCAAAATCAATTTGAATTTGAAGCTAAAACTGCCATCTTCAGAAATAAATGTGTTGAACAAATTCCCCGAATTAACCATATTGATCTCTGGCATGCAGAAGAAATGAATTATCAACTTAATTGCCCTGGTGCAACAGTCGAACATCATTATCGTTCGGGACATAAGAAGGAGATTCATAAAAATTATTTCATACTGCTTCATGATCTCCTCAAATCAGAATCGATGTTGCGCAATTTGAACAATGTGGTAACCACGAAAAATGCCATTCGAATCACAGAACTTCTCTCTTTAATGAAAATCATTTGTCTTGGGCTTGTAGATGAGAGCGATTTGAATTCTTTTTTAACTCGAGAATTGTATGATCCTCGATTGTTAATTACGATTGCCGAATTTACAGATCAACATTCGATTTTAATCAGCGTCAGCCCTTTTTGATGTTTAAAAACAAAAATGATTTCTCTCTTCTCGAAGAGAGGAAAAATAACAATCTCATGTTATCTTCTCTAAAAGAATCGGGACTTGAACTCGTCGGAACATTAAAAATTGTTTCACGCAGTTGTGATGATTTTGTCAAACTGTGCCAACAATTTGACAATCTTTATTTTCATCGCCTCTCTTTTTCGGACAATTTCGAATCATATGTACAAGAGGACAGTAGATTGATCGATTTTGAAGATCAAGACGAAATCTTTGCTCTCACGGTCGTTCAGTTCTTATCAGAATCGGAATATAAATTTAAGGTAAATAGTTATATTTTCGGAAATGAATGTAATTATCAGATTCCGAATGTTTCTGAAGTTGAACTTTGGGAAGAAAAAGAAATTGATTGTGACTTTGATTGCCCGAATGCGAGAGTTATTCACAATTATTTTCCTCGATTTGGATTGGAAGTAAATTCTGGAAAAATCTCAAGAAGTCAGGAGGTTTGTAAAAATTATTTAGTGATGCTTCAACGACTACTCACTTCGGAATCGAGATTGAGAAACTTAGACAATGTAGTGGACCGTTTTAATCATCGAATAAGAGAATTACTGCAATTAATGAGACTTATTTGTCTTGGGCTGAATGAAGAGAATTCAAATTCGTCCTTTCGGGACTCGAATATTTTGTCTACCTTTTTGGTCAAAGATTTGTATGATCCTCGATTGCTGATTCTTATTGCACAATTTGTTGACCAATATTCAATTGTCTTTCAAAACTGATTTCTCTCTTCTCGAAGAGAGGAAAATTATTATTTCAGTTATGTTCCCTGCTCTCAGCGAATTAAATCCCGAATTAATCGGAACATTTAAAATCGTCTCCCGATCAAGTGAAGATTTTATTAAACTTTGTCACAAGCTGCAGAATCAATCTCATCATATAATCTCCTTTTCGGAGAATTTTCAATCATGTATTGAAGATGACGAAAGATTGATCAATTTTGAAAACCAAAATGAAATTTTCGCCCTTACGGTGCTTGAATTCAGATCAGAAAATCAATTTCAATTAGATGTTGAGACCTTTATTTTCCGTCAGCAATGCGATTCACAAATTCCTGGTGTTTCCACGATTGAACTTTGGAGTGAAATGGAAATTAATTACCAATTTGATTGTCCCGGTGCAACGGTGGTTCATCGTTACTTTCCTTCACGTCAGAAAAATAGAATGACTGGTAAAACTACATTGATACCGCAAAGTAAAAAGTATTTCCAAATGTTGCAAAGGTTTCTTCTTTCTGAGTCGCCTTTCCGTAACTTGAATAATGTAATTCCTCCTTATGATAGTGTTTCAGTCTCAGAACTCCTTCATTTAATGAGAATTACTTGTCTCGGTCTTGTGGATGATGGGATAATGAACTACTTTTTAACTCGTGAATTGTACGATCCTCGATTGCTATATTTGATTGCGAAGTTTGGAGATACTTATTCAATTGTGGGGGAATTGGAGTAATCAGAGCAATAGAAGTAATCGGAGTAATCGGAGTAATCGGAGTAATCAGAGTAAAACTGATTTTCTCTCTTCTCGAAGAGAGGAAAAGTAATGTCTTTTTTCAAAGATATAGATCCATCAGAGTTTACATCTCTTACAGCAGAGTTAAAGTTTAGTACATTTGAAAGATTAGTTCATTTCATTCAACAAAGTAAAACTGAAAACTCTTATATCACCTTAACTTTTAACCGGAGTATCACTGATACATTTGAGGCTAATGCTGAAGTTTGTAGATATTCAGATTCATCTTTCGTCATTCATATACATGTCGAATTGAAAGAAGGTCAATCCTTAACTATTCCAAATATAGACGAAGTAAACATCGATCTTAAATATTTATCCACTAAACCCGACATTGATTTTCCGCAAGCAATAGTAAAATTACTTTGTGATAGTTCAAGTAGAAATCAACTTGAACCAAAAGCTTTATCCATTTTACTTAATTCAACTTCAAAGCTAAGAAATCTTCCTTTCTTCTATACTTCATTACATGATAATAATGATGAAGAGCTCAAACTCAACTTTTTGATTCGATTGATGAGACTGGTTTGTTGTGGAATGAGCGAAGAGAATTCAAACATTTGGTCTACCTTTCTCACAAAAGAATTGTATGATCCTCGATTAATGATTCTGATTGCGCGATTCATCGATCAATGTTCAGATGTCTTACAAAACTGATTTCCTCTCTTTTCGAAGAGAGGAAAGTAATAATGTCACTCATTAAAGATGTCGATCTTTCAGAGATTATATCTTTGAAAATGGAACTTAAATTTGGTACCCCTGAAAAATTAATCCGTTTCATTCAACAAAATAAAGGCCAAAATTTTCAATGCAAATTGACCTTTAGCCGTAGTAAAACTGACACATTTGAGGCTGCTGTCGAAGTTCGCAAACTTTCGAAAATTTTCGTTGTTGATATGCATGTCGAGATGAAAGAAGATCAATCTATAACCATTCCGGATATAGATGAAATCAACATTAATTTTTCATATTTATCCGAAAAACCAGATATCGATTGCCCGGGAGCAAAAGTATATTTATACTGCGGTGGTTCAATTACTGATCAAATCGAGATAGAAACTTTAACTATTTTACTTAATTCAACTTCAAAGCTGAGAAATCTTCCTTTCTTTTGCGTTCCATGGAACAGTATTGACAGAGAAATCTTCCTTTCTTTTGCGTTCCATGGAACAGTATTGACAGAGAGCTCAAACTCAACTTTCTGATTCGATTGATGAGACTTGTTTGTTGTGGTGTTTGTGAAGAGGATAATGTATGGCAATTCTTTTTGACTCAAGAATTGTATGATCCGAGATTACTTAGTGGCATTGCAGCGTTTAATTAATTTAGAGAGTCTCGAAGAGACGTTTAACTAATTCAGAGAGTCAAGAGAAAGTAGCTAATTCAAAATATTCATCTCCTTTCGAAGAGATAAAAAGTGATTAATTCTTTTGCGTATAAAAGAATTAAAATAAAAGAATTAAAATTAAAAGATGGACAAACCTTTTAACCAGTCTCAAGAGACGTTTAATCCAATTGAGATTTTTCGTATTGAATCTGACACTTTGATTAAGAAGCTGGGAAAAGGTCCACGTGGAAATATATTGAATGAATATTTTGAAGTGCCTAAAAAATTTACTCAAGGAATGTTGTACTTCTATTTTTCGCATCATGTATTTGACCACTTTGAAGAAAAGCTCGACACAAAAATTATCTTCCCTCGAAATCAGATAAAAAATTTTCAACTCTTTCTTAAGCAAAATTACCCGGATACTTCATCATTTCGATTTCTCTATTATTTACATCAAATACATCCAGAACATTGTATTATTGGTATCGAAAATGGACAAGGTGTCCATCATTTTTTCAAACATGACTATGGATTGTACGGAGATATGTATGAAAACTACTATCATTTTCTCGAAATCATTGTTCGATTGATTGGTGAAAAAGTTGATCATGGTTATGATCCACTTGGAGAATTGGTTGCCAATGGATTGATCGACAATGGACAATTTTATGCCTTTCTCACAAAAGAATTGTATGATCCTCGTGTTTTAATTATGATTCATCAATTTGCCTTCGATCCAAATAAAACTCGATATTTGTCTGCTTCCGGAGAAGTTATGGAAGAAGAAATTAAACAGCTTCAACAAGATGAAAATAATGAAGATTAAATTCTTTTATCTCCTCTCGGGGAGATATAAAAAATGAATTTCCGACGAAACTCAAAGGTATAAAAGAAAGATAGAATAAAAGAAATGACTCAATTTACACCAATTGATATCTTTCGAATTGATGCCCAGATTCTAAGTGAGAAAATTGATAATATTAAAAAATATGTCCAGCTCGATGAAAAATTTTCTCGAGGTATATTATACTTTTATTTTTCATGGGAAATAGAAATGGTAAAAGTTTCTCAAAAAGACTGCTTTCACAAGTTCAAGGAATTTCTTCGGCAAAATTATCCAGATACTTTTCCTTTCCATTTTCTCTATCATCTTCATCGGAAAGCAAACAGATCTTACACTTTAGCCGAAAATAACCGAGGAGTTATATATACATATATACATGATTATGGTTTGTATGGGAATGAAGTTAGTAATCGTGATAGCTTTTTTGAAACTACTATTCGAACATTTGGTGAAAAAGTTGATCATGGTTATGATCCCCTTGGCGAATTAGTTGCTTCAGGATTAAACAGTGAAGGCATTTTTCATGCCTTTCTCACAAAAGAATTGTATGATCCTCGTGTTTTGATTTTGATTCATCGATTCGCCTTTGATCCAGATAAAGAAAAATTCTACAATGTATATGGAAAGATTGTCGAAGAAGACCTCGACGAGAACGATTCGATGTCATTTGACATAGCATCAGACGAAGAGATATTCGATGAAAGTGATGAGGAGATATTCGATGAAAGTGACGATGAAAGTGACGATGAAAGTGATGAAGAGAATTAATTATGTTTGTTTCCTCAAGAGGAAGCAAAAAATTTTAGTTTGTAATCAACACCCGTTGTTTAGTCTTCATTATCACTATTATCACTATTCGCCATGGCCAAAATAGCCGCGTACTCTGGACCAGGGGCGAGATGCTCATCACGATAATTATTAAAATCTTCTTCAAATTCCTCACCAAAGGCATCAAAATCTTTGATTTTGTTCGGATCGAAGGCAAATTGATGAATCAAAATCAGAATTCTCGGGTCATACAATTCTCGAGTCAAAAATGTATGAAAACAACTATTTCCTTCCGAATCATTCAGTCCTGAAGCAACCAATTCTCCAAGTGGATCGTAGCCGTGATCAACTTTTTCACCGAGCAAGCGAACAAAAATTTCAAGAAGATGATGATGACAGTCTACTGTATCTCCATACATTCCATAGTCATGAGTGTAATATCTCGTAATTCCTTGATTATTTTCAAGTAAAATAAGACAATATTTTGGATTATCACCATGAAGACGTATCAAATAACGAAATGCTGAAGTATCAGGGTAATTCTGTTGAAGAAAAAGTTTAAAATTTTCATACTGGCTTTGAGTGAAGACTATTTCACTATTTTCGGATTTGTGTTTGCTACGCTTAAATATATGATGAGAAAAATAAAAGTACAATGTCCCTTGAGAAATCTTTTTTGATAATTCGAAATGTTCATTTAGCGCATTACCACGATGACATTTCCCCAGCTTTTCAATCAAGATTTGCGCGTCAATTCGAAAGATTTCAATTGGATTAAATGTCGCAAGGGACTGGTTAAACATCTCTTTAGTTTGACTATCTAATGATATCTTTACAATTTGATCAATGGACAAAGGTAAAATCACTTTTCCTCTTGAGGAAAAGTGATAGATTTATTGCTTAGCTCCTTCTTCGAAACGCTTATTGAGTTCTTCGAAACGCTTATTGAGTTCTTCGAAACGCTCATTGAGTTCTTCGAAACGCTTATTGAGTTCTTCGAAACGTGTGTCCTTTGAATTTATTTGCAAACTTCCTTTGAATTTTGTTAAAGCATTTCGAAATGAGTCTGGATCATCTATATTGAACATATACGAAGTCTCCGAACAATTTGACGAAATGGTACCTCGAAATAAATTCAAATGTACAATCACATTTCTGCTATGAATTGAAACAGTTTCACGATTTGGAGATATCCGGATAATTGGACTTTCCAATTTAAGTTCGTTGGCAACTATTTCTGCCATCTCTAAAGCAGACATTTTAGATGTCTTTCGGGAGTTATTGAATGGTTTGATTTATTAACGATTAACTAATAACTTAAAAATCATTTTTCCTCGAGAGGAACAATGATACATTTTTATTGCTTGATTCCCTCAACTGGATTCTTATTGACTTCTTCGGGGCTTTTAACTTCTGAATTCACTTTCAAACTCTCTTTAATCCCTAACAACGCGCCTTGCAACGAAGATGGACTATCGAACATGTACATGTTCGAAGTGTTCGATGAAATCGTGCCAAGAAATCGATCCAGTTCAATAATTACATTCCCACTTTGAATTGAGACACAATCCGAATTATTTGGATGTACCTGAATAATCGGGTTTGCCAATTTGAGTTCTTTGGCGATCATTTCTGCCATTTTCACGGTAGACATTTCGGATGTTTTTCGGGTGCTTTTTGAGTGCTTTTGAATATTTTCCATTCGCCGAACAAGAAAATCAATTTTGGAATCGAATGAATTGAATGAATTAAATGAATTGAATGAATTGAATGAATTGAATTCAATAAAGTCGAATTCAAAAGTCTATAAATTTCAAATCGAAAATGGAAAAGTTTTGAAATCGAATGAATTGAATGAATCGAATGAATTGAATCGAATGAATTGAATTTTATTCCCCAAAGGGAATAAAATGCCTGTCAATAGACGTTAACAGATCTTGTTTCGAATTCCTTTAACCAAGGGATCATTTGGACCGAAAATTCGGTGAATCACGTTTCCTTGACCAACTCTTCCGACTGTTTCGTAGTGATTATTGTCTCGATAAGAAACTAACACAATGCTTGGTCTTCCTTCGGTATAACTACAATCAACTGGAATTGGTTTTCCATCTTCATCAAGCAAATAGATATCATGGCGAATAAATTCAGACAAAATTTCAAGTACTTCGAGACCAACTTCATTGCCACTCGTTCCAAGATTATCAATGAAATTTGCATACGCTTCTTGTTCGGCGAGCTCAAAGATTTTCTTCAAATCAAGCAAACCTCCAGCAGACAAATCTTTTCGAAGAGCTTGTAGTTGAAATGTATTTTCGAGTTCTTTTTTGTAAACTTCGATCATCTTTGATTGAAGAACTTTATCTTGTTCAAGACGAAGTAAATATTTTTCAAGCTGATATTGATTTCCCATCATTGCAACCAAATTGGCTCGACGGCCAAGAAAACCTTCGTTTTTATTGGTCAAATAATAGTGAACAATTGAGTCAAAGCCTGGAACTTTTCTTCCAAATCCCATTCGTGCAATTCTTCCTTCTCCAACTTTCTTCCATTGGGCAATTGGAATGTTGACTGTTTTTCTCCAATTTTTGACGAACTCTTTCTTCTCATCGTCTTTCATTTTACGATAATCGATACTTAATGCTGTCTGTAAGGCATGGAAGAAATCATTTCCATCTACAAGAGTACCTGTACGAACCAATCCTTTCTCTTCAAGAACGATACTGTATACTTTATTCTTTCCAGGGTCAATTGGTTGAAGCGCAAGATCTTCTTGGATATTTACTCCACGAGCAAATCCGGTCAACGGATAGTAACTTTCTCGAACAAAGAGGAAAGATCGATACAGTCGAGCAAGTTGTTGTTCTTCAGGATCGAGCCATATCGGAGGTGAAAAGATCTCACTCTTTTCAAGTTTGAATCCGATTGTTTTCATTTTGTCGACGAAGTAATCCCAGTCAACAAGATATTCAATTTGCGTCTCAGCGACTGTCTGACTTCCTTTGTATTGATATTCAAGTCCCTTGTTAAATAGAATATTTCCGGAAAATGGTTGATACAATCTCTTCAAAGTCACATTTCCAAGCTGGACAATCCCCTTTTCAAGTATTCGCCGAGTCGCTTGTCCATCAATGGTGGTTCCAAGGAAATATCCATTTTTCTCAACACTTTCATCAAGTGTTTGAAGAAGACCGTTGAGTGGATCTTCGTTTTCAAAGAAGAATGACAGCACAAAGAATGAAGTGGCAACTTGGACACGAGATCCGCGCAAAGCTTTCACAATTGTTTCAGTATCTTGCGCTCGAGCTTGAATATCAATCAAATTTAGTCGTTGATTGCGAAATTCCATTTCGCTTGCTCTTTGTTTCAATTCGAGGAGAAACTCCGGATTTGGTTCAATTGCAATCAGTCTCGCTACATGAGCAGTGTAATATTTCATCAAATCTCCTCCTTTTCCAGAACCCAGATCAAGGATAGTTCTTTCGGGGCAGTACAGATTAATCAATTCTCGTTTAATCGTATTGCTAAACTTACGGAAAGCATCTCGATCTGAACTTTGTTTCAAGGCATTAATTAGTTCTTGTTCGGTGAGAGGATTTTGAATATCAATCCAAACGTCTTTTGCAATGTCAACGTAATTTGGTTCAGTTTTATCTGGACGTGCCTTCACCAGTTCAAAAGTTCCGTTGTGCCAACGATATTCTCCAATCTTTGGAGGATAAAATTTGCTGCGAATGGTACCACGAAAGCCAGGAGGTGTAAAATGAATCAAACCATTTTTACCACCAACCATCAAATTGTACATTTCACCATAGACTTTCACTGCTGCAAAATCAATGGTCAATTCGTGGACTGGTTTCCACTTATAAGTATGGAAATTTAAATAAGGTTCTGCAATTGGAGTGAGAATTAAACCATCATAATTAGGATTATTTCGAATCTCGTTCAACAATTGTTCAGTGTCTTCGGCAATTTGATAAGTCATGAAAAATTGTTTCTTAATGATATCAACATCACGCAGACTATTGACCAATTGCTCAATGTATTCAAATCTCTTATCAAGAGTCAATTGACGGACATCTCGATCATGAAGGCAAATCATATCAAAGATATGAACTTGATTCTTAAAGAATTCACAATCAAAGATTGTTCCATCAAGATCTTCACGAATCTTACTTCGAAAGAGTTCGATGTTACCTTTCATTCCAGCCAGAAAAAGTTTTTGATCTGTAATAATCCCAATCATCCGCACTCCATTTAATTTTTTAGTCACTGCGTAGGCAGAGAGGTTTAAATTCCATCGTTTCAAATTGATCGGTTGAGGAAGACCACGTTTGAACAAAACTGATTCGTCGAACTTTGCGCCATCTTGTTGTTTGAAAAAATTATTAAAGAAGCGAAGTGCGACTTTTGTATCAACATTAATCTTCTCTTTGAGAGCATCAAAAGAAGCCCAGATCAACTTAAGTGGCATAAAGAAGGTTTTCAAATCAATATTCTTTGAAAAATATTCAACTTCAACTTCATAACTCTCTTGAGTTGAAGTCATCTCAATTGAATGTGAAGCATCCTTAGCAAAGAAAGTAACTCGAGATTTTTCACGAGTCATTTGAATTGATCCTGGTTCATCTTGAGTAGGTATTTCCTCTGAAGTGACTAAGTCGATCTTAATAGTATATTCTCCTTGAACTCGATCAAACAAAGTGAATCTCGACTTCATCATTTTCCTCACTTTGGTTATTGGTACGTTATCAGTTAAAACTTCTTCAATTCGGATATTATTATCTGACAATTGTGCAAATGTCTTGGAAAATTTCCCCTGTTGATAGAGATCAGAATCAGTAATAATTTTGAGTAGCCACATCCATCTCTTTTGATCAGCATTCGGAAATCCAGCCTGAGCTTTACCTTGATAAATAAACCCAAGTCGAGCTTCAATCTCGGTATTTGGTTTACCGAGACTTTCTTTCAACACCGATTGAATTCGATTACAAACATCCGGTTGGATGCCAATCTTCGAATTCCCGAGGATCTCTGCAGCACATTGATCCATTGCTTTTATTTCGAGAAAGAAAAAGGAAGATTTCAATTTTCTTTGGAAAAGTGAAAATGGATCTTATTTTAGTCTTAATCCTTGAACAGACTTTATATCGAGATTAAGACTAAGATTAAAATAAAAGGGTTGGATTTTGTGGCTGTTGAGCAGGAACTTTATCCATAAAAATTTTGATTAGTTTAATTAAGTCTGGATGCAATTTGGCTAAGTCAAAACTGACCATTTTTGGTTTGACAGTCAGTTGCAGAAAATCATTTAGTCCAAACAAATGACTATGAATTCGGATCAGCATATAAATATTATTTTGTATGTCTGGTCCAAGAGTCTTTTCTTTTGATCGAGTTTTAACATCTTCATACAATTGTTCCATTTCTTTTTCATTTAATGGAGCTCGTTGAGCAATCAACGGGGCCAGATTTGCATAAAGAGGATATTGATTTGTGTATGGAGTAATCGAAGTAATCGAAGTACTTGTTACGGTTGTTTTGGAGTCGTTGACTGACATTGCGGTGAAATGGTGAGTTTTTCAAACTGAGCTGCAAGTACAACTTCTTGAGTAGCTGAATACGTAGAGGGAATAATTACTGAGTTTGGAATAGAAGGAAGAGATGTTGTTCCCGGATAAATCCGAATCGGTTGGCTCATAAAATTGATTTTACTTTCTGGATTGAGAGATCAAATCAATTTATTTGTTTATTTATTCAAGTGAAAAAAGGAGATGAAATTCTATGCAGTTGCAGTCGGTCGTGTACCAGGGATTTATACATCTTGGCCTGAAGCGCAAAAACAAATTCATGGCTATTCAGGAGCGAAATATAAGTCTTTTTCTGAGAAATCTCAAGCCGAGACCTATATGAAACTTTTTGTTCATCGAGATGAAGAGAAAAAAGAAGATCGCCACATTATCTACACCGATGGTAGCGCGGTAAATGGAACTGCTGGAGCTGCTGCTGTTTCGCTGGAGAAGAAATTGGTTTACTACGGAAGACCATCCGGTGAACAGACGAATAATCGAGGAGAACTTTCCGGCATTCGTCTTGCTCTTTGTTTTGAAGGTTCTTTATTGATCTATTCTGACTCAGAATATGCAATTGGTGTAATCACTGGAAGTCTTGCTGCAAAGAAGAATCTTGATTTAATCGAGATTATTCGAAAGGAAATGGCCGGTCGAGATATCGTTTTTCGCAAAGTGCTTGCTCATTCTGGAGTTGAAGGGAATGAATTGGCCGATCATTACGCGGATAAAGGACGATCTTTATCTGAAGGTACAATTGTACAAGAAAAACTTTAACCAACCCTTTAGACGTTCAAACGTCTCTCGGACTGGTTAAATACGATTATCTTTTCGAAGATCTTGTTCGAACTTTTCGAGTTGTCGGCAAAAATATAAATTCGGAGAAGCAACTTCGCGCTTAGATTTAATTGATTTTAATATCTCCTGAAATGGTTTCTTTTCCGACCACATTAAATAACCTGCTAATATTGATGCAGATCGAGAAATTCCTTGTGCACAATGAATTAATACCGCTTCTCCATTTTTAAGATGTTGATCAATAATTGGAATAATTTTTGGAAGAATAGTTAGAATGTCTTGTTGATGATCATCATTCATACTCAGAAAGTAATGAGTAAGATTTTGATGGCCAAAAAGTTTTGATTCTACTTCAATGGCACAATTAACTACAACTGTAATGTTCAACTGTTGCAAGAGCCAAATTGAATTTGCCATCTTGGCATTACCAAGGAAAAGATTTTTTCTTATTTCTGCACCAGCAAATCTTGCCGGTTGAGCAAATACTGCGCGGTTGAGCATATTTTTCTTTCTTCGAGAAGAAAGAAAATGTTTTAAATATGACAACGAGTTTTTAAGGACGTTTAACCACTTCAGAGAGTCCTTCGGGACGTTTAAAGAAATGAGGCGCAATGTTGCAACTGATCGGCGTTTATTTTTCTTCCAACCGCTGCATTTGGAATAGTTTGGAGGTCCATTGGAGGTGCGCTTGGAATTTGAAGTGCTCGAGGGATAAGCTGATCGACTACAGGAGCTGATGTCGGAGTTGGAGCCATGCTCAGTTGTGGTACACCCGATTGTGATGGAGCCATACTCAACCGACCAGCTTGAGCTGAAGTCATCAAAGGAAAGCCTGGGACACTTCTTCCGGAACCTTGTGAGACTGACATTGCCCGAACTGAAGATTTGTTCAAACCAAAAGTGGCCTGAAGAGCGGGAGAAACTGAGCTTCTTGCTTTTCTTCGAATCGATCGAACCAATGAATCCTTTTTCTTCTTTGAGATATTTTCAATCCCCATTTGCTGAGCAATTTCTTTCAAGTCAGCCACCTTCAATTCTCGAAGCTCAGTCGTTGAAGGAATCTCCATTGATCGATCGTCAACAATTTTTGGTTGATCGACTACTCCAGCTACACCAATATCCTTGTTGAGCAAAATTCGTCTCAAAGAGCGAGGAGAATATCTTGAATATCCCCTGACACCTTCAGCCTTGGCGAGCTCTCGAAGGTCACCCACGCTCAGATCTTGAACCACAGATTCGTAATCTCGGACGTTGTATTTACGTGGTGAAATAGCTCTTACTGATTTCTGTTTGATCTTTTCAATTAAATCAATTTTCTTCAAATCCTTCTCATCGATAACGTTGAGATCTTTTGCAATTTTGTGTAGGGCTTTTGCACTCTTCAAACTCAAGTTAACTTCTCCACTTTCATTTCCAATCAACAAAGGTCGTCGAGGGCTCTTCAATCCGTAAGGAACATCCGCCTCGGGCAATGATTTGGCGATATCAAGAAACATCTCACGCATGATGGCCAATGCTTCTTTGCGAGATGATCCACTTGGAACCTTGACACCAATCTTTTTTCCGAAACTCACCATTTCTTTGACCTTCATATCGAGAACATCTTGCCAAGCAATTCCGTCAAGAGACAGATCTTCAACTCTTGGAGCAACTTTTGATCCTCGCAATTGAGGCAAACTGTTCGGGTCGACTTTGATTCGTTGAGCGAAAGAATTCAAAGCTGCTTGAGAACCATAGACCGGACGAGAATTGATTTCAACGCGAGCTGAGTCTTTAGGCAAACCTCGAGGAATGTCACAGTCTTGTTTATCAAGATTGCAAATGAGTTCATCACGACATCCGACAAAGTCACCTTCCGAACTCACATTCAAATTACATTTTTCACTGTCGAGGAAAGCCAACAGAGCACTTCTCAACAATTTCAGATCTCTATCACTGTCACGAAATTGGGAATATCCAGGCATATTCACTTTCTTCGCAATTTCCTTCAGGCCTGAGATATAAGGTTCTTCGATAATTTTTTGTCTCATCACTGCACGTCGACCTTGTTTGGTTCGGCTTTCTTTTTGTTCTGCGCGTCCAGAAACAAACGATTTGGCTGCGAGAAGAGTTTCACGCATCACTTCTCTTTTTTGAGATGGAGTTCGATATTTCCGATTCAATTCAGCCAAGCAGCTTTCATCACAACTTTCGATTGCGAGGAGAAATTGTTTCCAAATTTGATCTACTTCCTCTGATTCGAGGTAAAGAATATCGTTCGGGGTTGCGACTTTAGCAAATCTTGATTCAGGATCTAAGCGAATGTTCGACATCGTCTTTTGGGTAGCGATTTAATTTCTAGAAATAATTTTTGAAGATTTGAATTTTTCTTCGGGGGAGATTAAACGTCCCGAAGGACTGATTAAACGTCCAAAGGACTGATTAAACGTCCCGAAGGACTGATTAAAAAATTGATGAAACTTTTCAATCTCTCTTTGAAAAAGATATAGATATCCAATGCAGATTGGAGAGGTGGTTGTACGTCTCCTATCACCAGAAGAAATATGTGCCTTTTCTGTTTGTGAGGTAAAGTATGAGAAGATTCGAAAGAACGATGATAATACTGAAACTCCAGCTGATCCAAGACTTGGAACTCTTGATGAAACACCATGCAAAACATGTGGATGTGAATTTCGAGACTGTCCAGGGCACTTTGGTCATATTGTACTTGCAACGCCTATCATTCATCCTCTTGATCGATTTCCGATTATTACGGCCGAACTTCTTTCTTGTTTTTGTAGCAATTGTTGTAGATTGCTAGTAACCCGAGAGATGTTAATGATTGAGCGAATAGGTAAATTGCAGAAAAATAAACGTCTCGCTAAAATCGTAGCTCTTTGTACGAAAATGGGTATTTGTTATCACTGTAATCAAAAAACATTGAAATATAAGCTTGATACCAGCTCGGGAAGAGCCAAAATCTATTCTCAAATAAAAACGATCACCGGAAACGATGATACCCCAGTTGAGATTCCCGTTGAACAAATTTACAACATTTTCTCCAGAGTCTTAGATGATGATCTTAAATTGCTTGGAATCAATCCAAAACAATTTCATCCCAAGAATTTGATTATACGTATCTTACCTGTATTGCCATTGAAAACAATGCCTTATATTGTTACAGATAATGAAAAGAGAGAAGATGATTTAATGACTTTCTATCGAAATATCCTTAAGGTTAATTCAAGAATTCTTTCTCATTCATATGTTGATCTTGACAAAGAGATTAGCAGTCTTGTCTTTTACATCAGTAATTTTATGGATAATTCAAAAAAGAAAGTTCGCCAACCGAACGGAAGAGCACATAAATCACTTCGTGAACTTCTTTCAAGTAAAAAAGGTCTACCCCGTATGTGCCTCCTTGGTAAAAGAGTGCACTATTCAAGTCGTACTGTAATTGGAGGTGATCCAACTCTTGCGACTGACGAAATCTTTATTCCAAATTGCATTGCTTCAACTGTTTCTGTTCCAGAAACAGTCACTTCGTTCTCAAAAACCAAGCTTGAAGCACTGTTGAATAAGGGAGAGATTAATTTTATCTCTCGAATCGAGAATGGAACGAAGCGTGTACTCAATCCAAGAATTGCAACCAAAACACAAGGAACAATCTTACTTCCGGGTGACAGAGTCTTTCGAAATGAGGTTGAAGTTAAACTTCAACGGAGCGGAGATTTACGCCAAGGAGATCGAATTGTCCGAAAAGTGCTTAAAAATGGTCAAACAATTGAAGAAACTCTACACGCCGAAGAACCAAAGAAAAGATCTTTCCTTCTTCATGATGGAGATATTGCCCATCGATGGTTACAGAATGGAGACTGGGTGATTGTCAATCGACAGCCTTCTCTTCATGCTCAATCAATGCTTGGACTCAAAGTAAAACGAACCAATCAGAAACCTGGGAAATATACATTTGAAGAACGATCAATTCGTCTTCCTCCAGATGCAATTACTCCTTTGAATGCAGATTTTGATGGTGATGAAAGTAATGTTCACAATCCACAAAATTTAATGGCAAAATCAGAATATGCAGTTTTAATTAACATTGCTAACAACATTATTGCGAATCAATCTTCAAGACCTTTGATTGGATTGGTGCAAGATGCTCTGATTGGATGTTGGAAAATGACACAAGGATGGGTCCCAATTCCAGTCAGCTTGTTTCAAGATATGATTGTCACTGCAAATATCAGTCTTGAGAGAATTGATCAAGTCCGGCAAGTATATCAAAGGATTTTCGGCGATGGAGATAAATATCTCTATACTGGAAGAGGTATATTGTCGACTGCATTGCCAATTACTTTCAATTATAGCTCAAAGAGCAAATCTTATAACTCAGAATCTCTTCAAATTGAAAGAGGTGTAATAATTTCTGGAGCTTATGGAAAAAGCTCGGTTGGAAATCGAAACGGAGCAATCCATCATTTTCTCCGAGAAAAAGAAGCGATTCAATTTCTGACTAAAACTCATACTCTTGCTTACGCGTGGGTAGTTCAAAATGCAATCGGTGTTGGATTATCTGATTGTATTCCTCCGATTGTAGATAACTTCGGAATGATTCCACAAGCGCGCGAACATATTGAAGCAAGTTATCTGAATGCTGTCATTTCAGAAGAAATTATTTCAGGACGAATCGCGGAACTCTCAGTTTGTCGCGTCTTGAATAATGCTCGTAATGTTGGTCACAAGATTGCCAGTGAATTGATCGGAAATTCAAATCGAATCAAGCAAATGATTGATGCCGGGTCAAAAGGATCAATGAACAATTTGACTCAAATCATGGTAGCACTTGGACAAAACACCGTGTACAACAGACGAATTCCAATGACAAATATTGATGGACTTCGTACATTGCCACATTTTTCAGCCAATAAAGATAATCTGGCTAAAAAATATGAAGAAAGAGGTTTTATTGATACTTCGTTCTTCAATGGATTGAATCCAATCCAATTCTTTAATCACGCCCAAACCGGCCGTGAAGGTATTGTTAATACCGGTGTCACTACTCGAGGTTTCGGATACATTCAGAGAAAACTCACTGCATTGTTGAAGAATATCACTATTGCTCAAGATTTTACTGTTCGAGATTGTGGAACAAATCAAATTGTTCAATTCATTTATGGAGAATTTGGTTTTGCTCCTTCGAAACAAAATCGAGATAAAGGTCAACTTTATGTTGATATCACGACAGCAATTGATAAAATTACAATCGAATATGAACTTAAGCATCAGATTGAAGAAATTTCACTCTCAGAACAACAGAAGAGAGATGCTCAAGAAGAAATTGAAGCTGATCGAATCTCGATTGCATCAGGTGCAAGTGATAATGATGGTTCTGCCTCAGAAGATTCTATCTCCAACGCAAGTGGAGATGAAAATGATTTTGATGACTTTTAACAAATTTTTTATTTACTCCGAGGAGTAAATAATTAATAATTATCGGATATCGATTATTAGCCTATACCGAGTTCTTTGGTTGGTAAAATTCATAGAACTGATCTACAATTCGATCAGGAAGATATCCATAATTTTCTTCCCAGTAATAGAGTAAGATAGCAATATCATCACTATCTTTGACAGCATAAAGGGGAGCAATATGACTTACTGCGAGCTCACCTCCGAAATATTCTTCAGTCAATTGCAAAATTTTCTTGTGTTCTGGTGAAAGAAGTTTGCGTGGCATTTCTAAGAGATCTTTTCGATCGGCGCCGGAAGGTTGTTCAAATGCTTTATTGAACAAAGAGATATCAATTGGTTGGAGACTAAAAAAGGAAATAAATTCCATCAACTTGGCAATAAATTTCTTCTTCGAGACTCCATAGGCTTCAGGCGTTTGAAGCATGGCATCGACAAGTTGGGTGGAATCTTTGTTCTCCTTCCATTGTTCAAGAAGAATCTTTCGAATTGTATCTTCTCGTTCACCACATTTGAGTTTGGTCGCGATTTTCTCGGAGAGAATTCGGTCACCTTGATGAATCAATTCTTCAACCATTAGCTTGCGGATCCGTTTTTTTGCCTCATATTCTTCGAGAGATTCCTCGGCCTCGGACATTTTGTTTTCTTTCCAACCTATCGAGAAAAAATCATTTTTGATACTTCGTCACGAAAATTGATTTTTCAATCTTAAAAAATCTATCACTGCATCACAGTTCAAAAATGGAACAAAAATATTCCCTTGAGGCTAAATATTCATTTGAAGGTGTTTCTCGTGATGAAATTTTGAAGGCGTACAAAGATAAGCTGGCCGAACAGCCAGCTGAATCGAAGATACCTCTCTTTTATCATCAATTGTACAATATCCGACAAATGCGCGAGCGAGAAAAGTCACTCTGCATCCCACTGAGTAATGATGACACTGTTCAATCGAGAGTTGGAATTTTGGGAGATCCTCCTGGAACCGGCAAGACGAAGACTGCAATTTTTGCAATCAAACAGTCTGGTCTCGATTGGCCAAAAACACCCTTCTACACGCAAACAATCCAAGTTTGTTCAAATATTGATGGCAACATCCGCATTGAACGAAAAGAAAGTTTCATTCGAACTCAGACGACCTGTATTATTACCAATGCGAGTATTTTGAATCAGTGGTTGGAAGAGTTGGTTCTTGCGAATATCTCTTACAAAGCGATTCGCAATCATGCTGATTTTCAAACAGATGAAGTGTTTCGATATGAAGTGGTTGTCTGCGTTGATACGATGTATAACGATTTTGCTGCAAAGTTTCACACTCATGCTTTCAAAGCAATGTACTTCGATGAAATGGATAGCACCTATATTCCAAACATGGAAAGAATGGTGGCTGGATTTTACTGGCTCATTTCAGCAACTTTTTCAACTGTGCTTGAGAAGGTCCTTCGTTCGAGAAATCTTCATTTTATGAAGCGATTGTTCAATGAAATTTTGAGCGATACTTATTCACAAGAAGATTTGCTAAATGCAATTACGATTCTCTCTCCCGAAGATCTTCGAGATTTGAATCCATTGCCAGATTGTGCATACGTTTTTAACTATGAAAATGAAGGATATCATCTTACTCAAGCTCTTTATCCTTTCTTGGACAAAGAGATCATTTCTATGATTGAAAGTGGGGATGTTTGGAATGTACCACAAAAAATTATTCGAGATACCGAACTTGAAAACTTGTATTCGGTATTGGTCGAAAAAATCGGTCAACAACTTCTTGAAACTGAAGAGAAGATGGCAAAGTATGCTGGTAAGAGCCTTGCCAAAAAGACCTACGAAGAATGGGTCAAACGAAATCAAATTGTAATCCGAAAGAGAAATCTTCTCTCCGAACTTATCCAGAAAGCAATGGAAAAACCATGCCCGACTTGTGGTGGGATTATGATTGAACCTCAATTGGCTCTTTGTTGCTATGCCAATGTTTGCTTGAAATGTGCAAAAGGAATGCACAAAGAAGACTGTAAGATGTGCAAGAAGAAATTCGTTCCCATCCCATTTTTTGAAGCAAAAGAAGATAAAGAAAAATATTGCCCATGTCAAGAAGGTGTATCAGAGGATGCAAATCTATCGACCAATATTCACCAACCGAAAACCAAGTTGGATCAGGTTCGAGAAATCTTAAAGCAAGGACAGAAAATTTTAATTTTTGCTTCCTCCAATGGATCGTTTGAAACTTTGACCAAGACGATTGTAGAGATTGGAAAGAAATCTCTTCTCTTCACTGGATCAAATGCAACTCGTGAAAAGTTACTCTCACAATTTAAATCTGGTAAAGTCGATTGTCTGATCATGAAAGATCAGAAAAATAGTGCTGGAATGAATCTCCAGTGTACGACAGATATTATCATTTGGAATTACATGCCACCAGCGTTTGAAAGACAAGCTATCGGTCGAGCTGTTCGACCTGGTCTTGATCATGATGTCAAAATTCACCGATTCAGTCTCCAAGTCAAGTTCTTTAACGAGTCCCTTGAGGACGTTTAACGAGTCCCTTGAGGACGTTTAACGAGTCCCTCGAGGACGTAGAAAGAAACTCAATAAATTCTCCTCGGAGAATTTATTATTCTTATTATCCAAGAATTGCATTATAATACAACACATTATCTTGTTTCCAGACAAGGATGTTCGGCTTACCTTCAGAAAGCAGTTCAAGTTTATCAGGATTGATAAATACCATAATCACAATTGGCGCTTGGTCGTCCTTCCATTGTCGATAAATTGCAATCGCATTTTCATAAGAGTATGCTGGCTGACAGAGAAATTTACCCACATTTGTTTCAAGAAGATACACACCTCCGAGATATTTTGGAAAGTTAGACATCTTAATTTTTGATGACTCCGAATCGGACCAGTCAAGTAGCTCGGAACCATCTGAAAAAAGAACCGCATTAACATCAACGTTTGTTTTCAAAAAGTCCGATTTTTCAAGGAAAAAATTCTTAAAGAAGACTTGGTGTCTGTAATTAATCACATTCGACATATTTCGAAGCATGCACAAATAGAGATGGTAGCGAATACCAGGAATTAAGTTTTCAGAATTCAAGATAAGTTTTCCATCTTTTAGCCAAGAAGATTTCTCAAACTTTCTCTGGAGTGGAGGGTAAGTAAAAGGAAGTTTCTCAGGGATGATAATCTTCTCGGCGAAAAATCGATCAAGAGCTTTTTCATCATATGACAACTTCTGTTCAAAACAAAACTTGCTAAAAGTGTATAAAGCGTGTTCAGAGAGAAGTCTTGCTGTTCTCTTTGCTTGAATAGTTGACATATAATTACTTCGTTGATCAATCTTAATTGGAAAGTAATAAATATAACCTTCCTTTGTTTCGATGTAAATATAGCCATTTTCTTCGCGAAGAATTTTCCATCCTTTTTCCGAGATATATTCTCGGATCAATTCAATTTCATTATTTGAATATGAAGTTAATCTGGGAACATGGAGAATAGGCATTGGCCCGCAGAGCATGTTAATTTTTTTATTCTTATATTGAATCTGCACTCCTCTCATCTTTCCAAAATCATCAATGAACTGGCCAATAATTCCAGATGGAAGTTGATCTTCACTTGAAGGCAATTTGTAGGGATTATCAATCAAATGGAAAGAGACAATCTTTCGTTGGGCATTTTCGAGAATTGCTGTAATTTCCTTTGAAAATAAAGCCATCTGGGAAGATTTATCTCCAGCAACAATCAATTCGCATTGGGGATATTCGGCCACATCAGATTCAGTGCCTGAATGTTCAAGAATTACCACAGCAGGTTTGGTTTTTGGAAATGATGTATAGAAGTGTTCGTAATAAGGTAGAACAAGCTTAGCTTCGTTTCCTTCACGAGTAAAGATAAAAATCGAACAATCGAACAATTCTTCGGCCGAACGGAGATATTTTCTTGGATCAAGATAAGTTTTCGAATCAATCTCTTGTTGTAATTCTGGAATAGTCTGTCGAAAATTTGACTGACGATCAAACAATAAAATTTGATCAGTTAACATTGATCGAGAAAAATTCTTTTGTGTCGCCTTTGCCACAGCATGGAAAAAGACATGATGAGAACGTGTTACTCCTTTACGGAAAAACGATATCTCAACTGGAATAGTCAGCTTGAAGAAATTTGCAATTTCATTCGGTAGATATCCAAGCTCATTTTCAAGTAAAATTTTCGGTGTCTTCAAAATGTGTGTAAATACTTTCTCATCTTCACGAGTGATATTTTGATAGTATGCAATCATATTCTTTTTTCCAATCTGAGAAGTTTTGTAACAACAAGGTAAATAAGGAAAATCATTCGAGTTGGCAAGATTACTCTTTTTCAACCCTGGATAGCCTTCTTCACAAACGAACCAATTTTGAGGCCCTTCTTCTTTTGACTTTGGAAATAAGATTGCTTCTCTATACGTTGGATGTCCGACAATATAGCTGCCTTGATATGGCTCAGGTGGTAAATCTTTAAGTAGAATAGGTGGATGTTGACAGCTACGAGGATATCCAGATTGGAAAATTGAAGGTAATAAATCTTGTAGACGATTTCCACCAACTTTAACAGTATCAAGTTCCTTTTTGAATTCGAATGATTCTGGAAGATATTTCTGATAAAATGCAACCATCCCTGGCTCTTCTTGATTGTAGATAGTAAACATTTTACCAATAAATCTCATCAGATCTTCTGCGATTTTTTGATTTGGCGCATGATTAACTCTTACCTTAACATAAATCGAATTGACTGGAAAATTGAGCTGATCTTTTTGGAAATCTTTCGCATCTGAAATACCCTCAATCATACTGACGGTAATTTTCTGAGGTAAATTTAAAGGATGGTAGAAAAAACTCAGTCCAGTACGGAATCTTCCAAGTCTTGCCGATTCATCTGAATAACACATACTCGACAAAAGAGGATTGTTCATAATCAAATCACGGAACAAGACTGAAGAAAATCTTTGTGATGGAACATAGAATACAGAGTTGAGACTTTTCTCTTTGATTTGTTTAAAGTCGGGAGGAGTTAAATTGAAACATTCAAAAATTCGCTTGATCAAGAATTGGCTATTTGATTGAGCTTCAATTGGAGTCTCTAAAGAGATTTTGTAAACTCCATCCTCAATGTTAATAATACCTTCTGAATAATGTTTATCGTAATCATTTCCACTTTCTGTGTGACGTATGAAAAATCTTAACATATCAGGTAAACTCCCAGTCCATTCTTCCGGAATATTTTTTAGACTTTGATGAGCCTTATGGAAATTTTGAATATTCAAGTAGGGGATAAAATTGGATACTTTACAGAGATCAAAAAGTTCCATCAGATCATAGTCTGTCGAAAATGGAACTTCAACAGTAATTTTAGTGATTGCGAATCGAGTGGTGATGACTGATTTCATTTGATTGAAATCATCAAACTTTGCTTCTAATATTGACTGTTCTTGAAGAAAAGAAGTAATTTCATTCTTAATTGGTTTTCCTTCACGGAGAAATTCTTCAATCGAATAATTTCCTAGCAAGTCAGCGTATACAATATTAATTACATCTTCAAAATCTCTTTCAAATCCTCCTTTGAGTGAAATCAGTCGGAGCCATTCACGAAAAATTTCTTCTCTTGAATAACCAAGCTGAACCCGTAATGAACTTGGAAGTGTATCATAAAATGCGAACTTTGATGTTTCAACTCCTTGAAGAATTGATTGATAAAAGTCGACTGCATTAATATCGGTTTTCTCGTCAAGTTCCAGCCCAGATGGAAATAAGAGTAGTTTTGGATGAGTCTTGAGTCGAAGGGCAATTCGAGCAAGAATCATTTCCTTGGTATCATCTGCTCGAAGCTGAAATGGTTGACCATTCAAAAGGACCATTTGACTTTTTGTGGAAGGAAAAAAGAGAAAAAGATAAATCAATTTCATTCTTCGAGAAGAATCAAAAAGTGGAATTATTTCGCTCAAACCAATTCTGGTTGTGAAAAAGACCAAATTAAACCGAGCAATCTTGGATCATATAGATCAGTTAACAAAAAATTGTACCACGGCGAAGCTGGTTTCAAACCATAAAAAATAAGAATTAAGAAAGTCTGGGAAAGCTCATACACGCCGTAATTCCGAATTGGTATCAACAAATTTGGCGCTGGATTTTTTCTATGAATTAAAAAGTAGAATAGATGACGTAAAGTTTTATATCTTCTTTCATATCGTTTACACTTTAGACAAGAATAATTCCATTGTATGAGTGTATATATAACGGTTTTAACATTATACTTTGTAGATGAATTAAAAAAGTTAAATAATTGGCAATATCCATTAATATGATAAAAATTAACTTTACATTGATCAAGTGGGATTCGATTAATAACACAATGTACCTGGAAATTTCCCTCGGCTTGAGTAAAATGATTTATTGGAACTTGATCCAAGACCTGTAATCGATGATAGATTTTTCGAGGTGTATTCAAATTGATTGTAAATTTGTGATGGTTTGCGATAAGTTGCAATTTTTTTGCAATCTCCCGTTCAAGTTGAATAAGTTTTCGAGACGGAGCAGTCGGTAATCGAATATATATGCTACATACTTTTGGTTTGACATTGCTAATAAAAGTATTAAACGGAGAAGATGGTACAAAACCTTCATAATCATAAAAAATATTTATTACAAGTGGCATATAGGGATCAAATTTTCTTTCATCAATTTGAGGGACAAAAAGATTCCATTTCGAAATTAATTCATCATCGTCGTTCATAACGAATATATTTCTATCTCTTCGATTAAATGAGAGATCATTTTTATTGCTCAAGTTTAAGAGTGAGAAGTTGAGGCAATTGAACTAACGCAGTCCATGAATAACTTTGTTGACAATGAATGGTTCGTTGACGTTGTTTCATCTTTTGATCCCGCGCAATAATTAATTCAGCCCATTCTTGGGTAATATTCATATCTTCAATTAAATCAAAGGTTGGAATCAGACCCAAATGAGTGATCATTTTCTTCGGTTTTGAAAATCGAATGAATAACGTCCAATGATTTTTGACGTCGTTCATCGTAGTGATCATTTCAGCCATTCTAACTTCCGGTATCCAAAAAGCTCCTTGACCTTTCTTTACTTCAATTGAGAGAGATTTGTATTTGACATCATGATAACGACTCTCTTCGAGAATAACTTCAGATGAAAGATGATCAACAAATTCTTTTTCATACGAAGCTTTCTTCAAAATGAAAGGAGTTTCTCTTTGATAGAACGATCTCGAACAAAGATTAATAAATTCAATCGCTTCAAGCTGATTCATTTCTTGATCGAGAAATGAATTCATTGTTCAGTTTATTTGAAAAATGATTTTTCATTGTATATTTCTGTTTATAAACAAAAGATATAATATACAATGGTTTTGTCAGATCTTGAAAAAGGTGTGATCATTCAACCATATTGGTATAGAGAATCTCTCTTGAAAAATATTTCAGAGATCTTTGAAATATTCAGTTCACTAAGCAAGGATCGATTCTCACCACGAATCGAGAAGAATCTCTTTTCAAGTCCCGAAGGGACGGTTTCAAAACAAAATATTGACATTCAAAGATGGAATTTCTTCAAAGAGCCAAAACAAGTCAACATTGGGATTGTCACGAAAGATGTTCTTGATCATGTCCCACAAAAGTTTTTTGCTGCTCTCCGTGTAGCTGTATTTATCAATAAGGTTGATATCACTATTTTTATCAATCAATACATTTCGGATAATCATCTTCGAAAACTTATCGCTATTTCAAAGCGACCTCAACATGGAAGACTTGTCTACAACGGCTTGCACACTTTTTGTGTTGGAGATGAAAAATTCCTTCTTCCAGATTTACAAATTGAATGTAAACATTTTTTCGACTTTAGAGATATGGACACTTTTTCGTTGCCAATCAATAGTATCTCCGAAGTCGATTTATATACTTTTGTCAGCATCAATGATACAAAATTGCTTGCTCTTGTTAAGTCTCAGCACAAAATTAAAAGATTGTGTGTAGTCTTTCCAAGGTCTTTAGATAAGTTATCTCAACTTATTCCAGAGTTAGTTCTTTCAGATGAACCAAATGTGCATCTTCTTCGAGATCACTGCGAAGGATACTTCCAACCAAATCAATGTCCAAATCGAAAGAGAAAGTGTCATGAAGGAAAATGCCTACAAGTACAAAAGTGTTCGAAGCAAGACCTTGATGATATGTATTCGACATATAAACTTGTTCATCTGGTTGCATCTAGTTTTTTACCAGATAATAATCTTTGGTACAATTTTGTACACGAACATTCACTTGGTTGTCAATCCTTGCAATTGATGATGACATTTTAAAAGTTTATAATTTTTATCTTTTCGAAGATAAAAAATAAAACGTTTGTTTGTGGAAAAAATGAATTTTTGTTAGTAATTTATCAGTCCAATCAATTAAAACTCAAAAAGTTCAAAACATTCAACAATGTTCAATCTCACAGATATTGAACAGGGATTTTTACATAGACCGAGAACATATTACAAAGAAAATCTTCTCAAGAATATTTCGCAGATTTATGAAATTTTCGCAACACTTAAGAAGGATCGTTTATCACCGAAGATCGAAGAGCTTATTTTTGAAGATGTAAAAGACAACCATTCGAAAGCTCAATTCTATAAGCGTAGAAAGGAGGTTATTGTTGCGATAGTTTATTTCGATCTTCCATTTGTACCACCTTTATATACCGGTGCTGTTCACAGTGCATTATTTGGTAACAAAGTAGATATCTCAATATTTATCTCACAAAGTACAGACGCCGAGATTCGAAAACTTTGTTCAATTGTACAAAAGCCTCATAATGGTACGCTCGTTTATCGAGGACTACATTCCTTTTATGCAAGAACACGTCATTTTGATAATCTAGGACTGCAGATTAATTGCGAAAGATTTCTCGATTATCGATCTGTATTAGATTTTGACAAACAATATTTCTTAAATCTAGCACTAAAAGTCAAAAAATACAGGTTTGTACTTTTACATGGATCAACATTAAAAAAATTAATTCAATATCAGAAGCCATTAAAGATTCAAAAAATTGAAATTGAGACTGTTGAATCTGCCGAATTTCTTGCAAATTTTATTCCAGATTTTATGATGTTTGATGGACCAAATATTCACTTGCTTCATCAACATTATCAGGAATATTGCCAAAATAGACTTGGTGCTGATATGAGTGTGCAAAAGATGTATTCTATCCAAGATTTTGTTCACTTAATTTCAACTGCATTCCGTCAACGGGGAATTTGGTGTGATTTTTTGCGTCAAGATTTATATGATCCGAGACTTTTGATGCTGATTATGAGATTTACAATGGTACCTTCAGTGGGAGATAGATTGACTTTTTTACCTTCTAATATATACTCCATTTCATCAGCACAAATGGTACACATCGTTCAAAGAAGAAATGTAAATGAGAATTAATTTTTTACTTCTTTTGAGAAGTAAAAATGATTTTTACTTCTTAGAAAGTTCTTTTTGTAAAGCTTAATTATGGAGACTAAAATGGAGTACAATGAAACAGCGGGTTATTCAAATTTCGATCGATTATCTGAGACATGTAATTCATCGGGAAAGAGCTTTATCGTGTCGAATTTGAACAATAAACTGGTGGGTTTCCGTTTTTGCAAGCATCGATATCTCACGCTCCGGAAAAGAGATACATCGATAGCTGATACTGCCCCAATATACGAATTAGGCAAACTTCCTATCTAACTTTTATCAATTGATAAAATTATTGTAGAATTTAATCCTTTCGAGGATATTATTTTCCTTGAAGAAAATTGATTCTTTGTTTGAACATCTTCAATCAAAAGTAAAAATAAAAGAAAAAAAGAACAATGACGTTGGCTGAGCAAATTAATAAACTCATCACTCCAGCAGTGAATCGTTTCGTTGCAAAGATGCAAGAGCTTATTTCTACACCCCCAGAAGAACTAAAACGAATTCTTCTTACCGTGACTCAGAAAGAAGTTGTTTTGTCGGTGCCAGCTCATTCAAAGCCGGCAATTGGAGAAAATGAAATGGTGAGAATTCAAAACATTAATGGTATTCCTCGCTTTGTTCATAGCGGATTTGTCTGGGACAAGAAGACGGCATCGGTAACCGGTTATGTCGAAAATACTCCAAATGGACTCAGAATTTCTTCTCTCACCGAAGAAAAATTGCGAGAAGCGGCTTTTCTCGGTTACCAAGTTCGACAGGATCTTTATCTCTCTGATGAACAAGCAAAAGCTTTGATTGAACCAAGAGAAGAGAAAAAGGTCACCCAACCTCCAGTAATTCCATCAACAAACGCTGAAGGGAGTTCGACTCCCTCGCAAAATCCTGCTGTGACTTTGCCTGTAGCACTTCCGGTTTCAGAGGGAGTTGCAGTAGAAATGTTGGAACCTGAAGAAATTGAAGGGGTAGAAGTTTAATCAATTCGAACTTCAATCAACAAGACGTATAAATAACATTTGTTTTTCCATCTTTCGAGATGAAAAAATTCAAAAAATTAAATTCTCTTTGCTCCTCAAAAAGATGACCCTAATTTTCATCAAAAACCTTGGAATCACTCGATTGAGGGAAGTTGCCAGAATTTTGAAAATTCCTGGATATACTCTTTATGACGATCCGAATGCTCTTCGAAATCACATCATGAAGTATCTTACCAAACAATATTATGTCAGACAGAAACATCTTGATGAGATCGGAAAATCACAGGCTGAAATTGACATGCTGGTCAGACATCTCCGTGATATTGCAAAAGAATACAAGAAGAGACAATCTTCGCCTCTGAAAAGATCGATGACATCATTGGCATCTCGACTCCAAGAATGTGGCGGAGTTTGCCCAGATGATCTAAAGGTGCAATTACCCGCTGACGTTTCATCAAAATTGAGTATCGCCTCGGCGTCGAGAAAAACATTTCCTCTTGTAATGAATGCTTCTCCGGTCGCTTCGAGTATCTCTCCGGTCGCTTTGAGTGCCGCTCCACTTCCAGTCGCTCCGGTCGCTTTGAGTGCTTCTCCCACCGATCCGATCAATGAAGATGGTGTTGCCGCAACGTCAATTCTACCAGATAAGGAAAACTCTCTTGATGAAGCCAAAAAGCAACTCTATGCTGAGAAAGTTCAAGCTATCAAAGATCTTGAAGACGCCCAAAAGAAAATTGAATTGTATCAAACTGAACTGAAAAAACTTGATCAAATACTTGGATCTGACTCTTCTCTGGAAGATATTTCTTCTGCACTTAGTAAAATTATGGACTTGCAAACCGAACTGAGTTCAAAGATCGAATCTGTAAAGACTCAAGAAACAATTATTGCAGCGCTTCAAGCTCAAATGGGAGATCAAAGTAGTACTCCAACTTTGTTTGAAAAGGAATCGAGGGGCATGATGAATCGAGTTACGGAACTTGACCAAAAGACACAGAATTTAATTCAAGAGGTTGCAAGACACGTGAAAACGATTGAAGATCAAAAAAGAATTATCACCGATCAAGATCAAACGATTCAAATGCTTAACATTGAACAGGAACAACATGTGGCAAAAATTCAAGCTCAAGTCAAAGAAATTCAACAATGTAACGTTTCTTCACAAGAATGCGCTCAGAAACTCGATCAACTCCAGCAAAGAATTGATTTGCTTTCGAATCAACTTGTTGAACAAAAGTTTAATGTAGACAAACTTGAAGCAGAAAATAAAAGGTTTGGACAACAGTTACAAACCGTGGCATATGGAGATGAAAAAGAACTTGGAGAGATGAAAAAGTATGTTGCAGATATGATGGTTTATTTGTCAAAAGCAACCGGAAAAATTGCGCGACTTGAAGGAGTTGGTGAAGTTAAAGAAGTTAAAGATAGTCTCGCAAAGTTGAGAGATATCAAAACATGGCCAGAATTTAAATTATCTCTCGATGATTTGAGCAAACAAATAAATGACCTTCGAAAGGCAACCAAAAATGCTGAAGTAAAGGGAGAGAATGTTGACCAAATTAAAATACTTCGAGAGACTTTAGCCGACGCGAATGCAAAGGTGGCTCAACTTGAAGATCAAGTTAAACAAATGGCTCTTCAAGATAAGGGAAGTGAGCAAAAAGTTGCTCCCGTTGTCGAAGTTGGACAACCTCCCGCACTTGTACCCCCAACCCAGATTCCAGTAGTACAACAACCTCAACCACCTCAATTTCCCAATCGATTACCTCAACCACCACCTCAATTTCCCAATCGATTACCTCAACCACCACCTCGAGATCCTGGATGGTTTGGATTTTTTAGAAGAGAACCAAAGGAAGAGGTTCAAGGTCCTTTGGGATCGGTTCAAGGTCCTTTGGGATCGGTTCAAGGTCCTTTGGGATCGGTTCAAGGTCCTTCATCTACTCAAAATCTTGTACCATTTCAATCCCGAGAAATTTCACCACAACGGCAAGGACAAGGTTGGTTATCCGGATGGTTCGGATCGAATGGCCAAACAAATCCGGCTGGAGTTAACATGAAAGATAATCCATACGGTTTTTAACCGGTCCCGGAGGACGTTTAACTATTAAGATGTAGAATGAACAAATAAAAATGAAAATTATTTTCAACGACCGTCAAAATATCGATGTTTCCTTATCGACGTCGGTTTACAAAGGAAAAACCGATTGAAATCTTAACTAAGATTTCAAAAGGGGGAGATTTAGATAATCACGATTTAGTTTCTTTTATCACCGATGAGAAATCTATTTTTCCCACTGCTATTATTAGTGATGAAAGAACTTATCTCGAAGGAGCTTTTTTGACTGACTTCTACAATGAAGCCGCTCGTATTCATACACAAGCGTGGGATTCATCGAGAGGAAAGTATTTCGAATCTCCATATTCATTTTGGCAAAGAATTCGAAATCAAAATTACTTTAAGAATCTCTCAATTTCAAATCAACGTGAATATATTTATTCACACACGAGAGAAGCAACATTGTTTAACATCTTTGTGGCAGTCAAAATTTATAACCTTGTTGCAAAGAGAATTGGAACAAAGATTCGGATTTTCGACCCTTTTTCGGGGTGGGGATGTCGTGCAATTGCAGCTTGCGCAAGTTCTCAAGTTGAGAATTACACAGGTGTAGATTGTAATCCATATCTTTGTAGAGGATATCAATTGTTGAAAAAAGAGCTTGACTTCCAGAACAGGCTCGAGTTTATTGCTTCTTCAATTGAAGATGAATCTTCAATCCCTAAAAATGGCCAGTATGATTTGGTTTTCACTTCACCTCCTTTTTTTATCTTTGAAAGTTACGAAACAAAATCAGGTAAACAATCGACTGATACATATTCGAATTATTCGGATTGGCTCTCGTTTATTTCAACCACTTTCAAACGAATTTCAAGACATCTTGCTCCCGGTGGATATATCATGATTCATCTTGGAAATACTGGAGTTGCTCCGAATTTAGAGCAAGACATTCAACAAGCGTTTTCGACTTTTTTGAACTTTGTTCAAAAAGTGAATCTGCAGACAAAACTCAGCAACGGAACTCTCAAACGTCCAGTGCCAATTTATGTATTTCAAAATATTCAACTTCGTTCTTCGGAACAAAGTTAAACGATCATTCAAGATGTAAAGTTAAACGATCATTCAAGATAGAAAATGACCACCTTTACCAATTCGGCTCTCTTGAGAAGTATTGGAAGAAATATTTTCAATATACTTGAAATTGCTGATAATGAATCAGTTCGATTGTTATTGAGAGAAATGATTGAGGAATTGAATCAAGGTAAATTGAATATGATTGTTCCGAAGCGAGACGCAAATAATCATCAATTTGAAAAGTTAGCTCCGCAATCTAAAATCATTTTAGTTAAAGGTGCCTTTCAGCACACCGAGTTACCACCAGAGCATCTTCAATACCTTCATACTCAGCTTCGGCCATCTGAAGGAGATATCATATGTTTAGGAATTGATGGAGAAGTGAAAGAAAAAGGAAACAAATTTGATGTTCCATTTCAAGTCTGTGTGGCACTTGAACATCAATGTGTTCTTCTTGAGAGAACAAAAGAATATACATTTTTACCTCGAAGTTTAACATGTCTTGACTTGAATAACTTTCGTTTTCCTCGCCATTGGTATGAAATTTCTCCTCCCGAGCAAATCGAATTACCATTTACTCTTTTTGTTTGGGCAAGTTTAACATCTTATCACCAGGAATTAAAAGACAATTTAACCTTTGGTCTTCTTCCTACAGATGCATATGAAGCTTGTTATTGTCCGATTCATTGCGGATGCGAAGAATTTTGTTTTTGTGAGTCAAAAGGAGAATGTCATCTCAATTGTTGGTACACAAGAGTACAAATTTTTGCCCAATATTTTTATTTTGTTTACGATGGTGATGAAGGAAAAGAAGAAATTTTACAGCTTCTCTCATATAATAAATTATTCTGTTCAATCTTCGCCTTGAATAGAAAACGAAAGATCAAACCAAAAAGTAATACTTTGTTCTTCGCCAAAATGGAGGTTGATACTCAACGTGATCAATTACGGAAACAATTTGAAGATAAAAATAGTTGAATTTCGAAATGAAAAAATTTTGTCTCCCCGAAGGGAGACAAAATAAACAACAAATTAAAATGGATTAGTTCCTGTCGCACCGGTTGCTCCTGTCGCGCCGGTTGCTCCTGTCGCGCCGGTTGCTCCTGTCGCGCCGGTTGCTCCTGTCGCGCCGGTTGCTCATACATTATCGGTAATAACAAAATCTCTTACATTCTCAAGGAATCCTACGCTTCCAAACAGAGAAGAAGTTTTTCGAAGGGAAAAATCGAATCAAGTGCTCAGAGAAATTCTGATCGAATCTTTAACGCCGATACACTCGTTTTCTCTCCCTTTCTTGCTTTTTCAAGGTCTTCAATAAGGGTCTTTTTATCCACTTTAACTTCGTGTTTATCAAGAACTTCAATGAGATCTCTTTCAATTTCACTCTTCTTTTTACGGGTACTTTTTACCTTTTCATCACTAATAAACACAATTCCATTCATTTTGAATCCGGGGACTGAAGCATCTTGAAGATCTTTGAGAATTTCACTGTCAAGTTCTTTTCTCTTTTTTCTCAATTCGAGCAGCTTTGCATTCAATTCTTTAATTTCGGTTGCAATTCGAATGTATTCGGATGCTTTGCTCTGGAGATCGGCACTGCGTGACATTTAAAATCTTCTTTGGAGATCAATCGATGTCTTTTAATTCATCCCGAAGGATCAATTATTTCTTTCTCAAACTATCATAAGCTTGTTTGCCTTCTTCTGTTTGGGACAGATTGAAGATAGCGTTGCTACAGGCGTTCTGAACCGAATCCATTTTAGTCATCCCGTCACCTCGACCCCAGACAGAAATATTTCCATTTGGTATTTTTATTTCAGAGGTAAAAATAAGTCTTCCAGAAGAACGATCATATTTTCGAGTGGTATTAATCTCTGGAACACCTTTCTTCATACGTTCAAGTAGTTCTTTCAAAATTGATCTTGAATCATAAAGATGTTCATATTCAAGAGAAATATCTTTACCATCAAAGACATACTGAAGTAATCGTAAAATGGGTCCGGTTGAAATCATCATATCACTACGAAGATTTTCAAGATTACTGAGCCCCTTAAAGACAGCTCTCGCAAATGCTTCAAAAACATCTTCAAGCAAAGAAATTTCATTTTCTTTTCGGGTCAACAAATCACTTGAAATATAAGGGAGAAAACCTAAAGTTTTTGCACACTCGCCATAAATTTTCTTTGATACAAAGTTAGTCTTCAAGCGAGATAAAGTTGGAACATTTTTACCTGATGGATCTTCAAGATGTGGAAATCTTTTCACCAAATACTCAAAGATACAAAAAGTCAACAAAGAATCACCAAGAAGTTCAAGTATCTCATAGTTTGAAGAAGCAGAAACACTTGGATGTGTAAAAGCTTGAACGAAGAAATCAAATTGTTTAGTAATAAGACCTTCAACTTTTTCATCTGGAATTCGAAGTACTTTAAGAAGTATTTCTCGAATAAAGTTGACAAAGGATTGGTCTCGAGGTCCGAGATAAAATTCACTCGTCAATTTCTTTTTCTCATCTTGTCTACGATCTCTTTGTTCTTGGTAATTTTTAGTTTCCTCTTCTTCTGTCATATCGGCCCAGCTTTGTTTTTCTTTATTTGGTTGATATTCAGATACACGAAAACTTTCCCGAGCACCTCTTGTTTTGGAGCGAAAATTGTATCGACCTCTTCGTTGAGGGTAAGACATTTTCGATCTTTGTTGATGGATTAAGATAATTGTAGTGATTATTCTTTTTGAATCTTTCAAAGATTCAAAATATCAATTTTAAAGTTTTCCTTCAGTCAAAGCAAAATTAACATTGAGCTGCCGAATAGGCAGCATCGGCACTACAATATTCCCCAAGGGCTTCTACAGGTTGAGAACCTCCACGAATTCCTCCGTGGGGCTTATTTGACTGAGTAGACTTGACATGATTTCCAACTGCAAACATTGAGTTCGGTTGAATATTCACCATGAAAAGATGTTGAGGATTGCCAAAATCCTGTGCAGACACGTAGTCTTGATGATTTGAGAGAAGAGATCCAGCTTCTTTGCGACGTCCAGAGGTGCTCATTTTACATTGGAGAAAAATAAATTTTTCTTTTTGGATCTCTTCCGAAACTTTGCTTGAAAATGAATCTCTTCGAAAAGAGCCTCAGATATCCTTATACAATACATTTAATTTTTGGAGTTGGACTTGTTGATAAAGTTTAGCTTTCGAATTACCCACATCAATCAAAGTACCTGGAATCTTTTTACACTTTTCTTGATCATAGAATAAAAGACGATGATTCCATTTGTTTCGTGACCAAACGAAAAGATGTGATGAAGCTTGTCCAAATTGCAGTTTCAACAATTCAATTGTTTTATCAACTGAATATTGTTTCCCAACCCATGGCTTTCTCAAATCAGATGGATCGAATGCAATTGAGTCAAAATATGACGGAGCGAGAGACAAAAAATTACCTTTAGTTGTTCCTTCGGGACATTTAACCGGTCCTTCGGGACATTTAAATTCAGAAGGAACCGCAAAAATCATCATCAATCCCCGTTGAGCTCCAATAATTCTTTTTCCGTCCATTTCTTCTTGCGTGTAGACAAAAAACAAAACATCGCCCAGTTGTCGGAGCGACTCATATTGATCGCTCATTTGCAAATTAAATAAATATTCAAAGGAAAAAGATCATTTTTGTCGAATTAGTTAAACGTCCTTCGAACTGGTTAAACGTCCTTCGAACTGGTTAAACGTCCTTCGAACTGGTTAAACGTCCTTTGAATGAGTTAAACCTTTCATCTCTTTATCAAGAGATGAATCCTTATACACTTGGAGGAAGTCTTTTCTTTATCGTCGGATGTGGAGCTCTAATTATTAATGATTATCTTCAGGGAAATAAAATCTCTGGTTTCGGAAATAGTTGCTTTCTCTGTGGAAGCGTGTGTTATTTACTTTACGAATTAAATTAATTCATTCCAAATGCCTCTCCGACCGTTACAACAGTACTCTTCTTTGTCACAGGTGTATTGTTAAATACTTCATCAAATGAAACAAAACAACCGTCATCTTCCTCATCATAACCAGCGGCACAATAAGCATTCATTCCATTCTTCAATGAACAAGTTTTACCTTCATCTGGAGTTTTCTTGGCTGAAATATAATGATACATTCGAAGGAAATTATTGAACATATCCTCTTTCGTCAAAGGGCCATTATAAGCGATTTGATAAACACCATCCTTATACAGGGCAATAATCGGAGTCTTTGTGATTGGTGTCTTTGATCGAAGACTATTTCTTGCAATTTCTTTACCATTTGCTGCCACGTTTGAACGAGCAAATTTGATTTGGGGAAGCGCCTCGGCTACAGCAATAAAATTTGGAGCTGAATGTACACAAATTTTACAATCATTGGCATAAAACATCACAAACACATATCCAGGAATTCCAATCATCATATCTGCAGGTGCATTTGGATCATAAGGGTTGAGCTGTTTAAAAATAAAATCTCGCGGTCGAAGTTGATAGACAACCATTAGTTTTACTTCGTTGAAAAAACTTTAAACGTCTTTTGAATCTTGATAAAGATTCAAAAACTTGAGAGTTGTAATCAAATATTCCTTAGATTAATTAGAAATAATGGGCATCGTTTTGGCGATTACCAGAGACGAATGCATTCTTGAAGTTTTGAAATTGACCAGCAACTGGCTTATGTTTGATAATCTTATTTTGTCCTTCAGTTTGTACAGTTCCGGCAATGTATTCTCCATTTAACATCGAAACCCGCTCTCCTCGGAGAGGAGTTTCAATGTCAGGATGACGCTGAAGATCAGTTTCAAGATCGTACCAATTCATATGACCAGGATGACACAAATTCATATAGTCGGGGTAAACCGACTCAGCAACTCCTTCCGGGCGAGAAGGAACCATGGTCGGACAGACCGCAGCCTGATTGGGATAGAGTACATCTACCGAGGCGAGAGATTGACCTCGACCAGGGTCGATCTTTCCGACTCGGGTAGACTTTGCAAATGAAGCGTAAGCAGACATTTAAGGAGAGATTGATTTAGTGAAAAGACTTTCCCTTGACACTCTGCGTTTGTTTTTGTTGCGAGGAAAAAATTTATTTTTCGAAAATGTTTTGGTACTATCTCGTAAATCACACCCGAAAGGAATATTGCCAGCTGATGCCGAGTGATTTGGGTGATTCCCGACGAAATTTCGCTTATCCAATTAATTGGACTCAGCAAGACCAGGTTGAGATCATGTCAAAGAAAACTTTTTACACGGTTGAGGCCGCTGATGGAAAATATGATGAAGTTGATATGTTTGATCTCGGAGTCGATTCAGAGGAAGATTTTTCTGGTCCTTCTGATTTGAGTGATTCGGAAGATGACTATTCTCACAGTCACAGCCCTCAATCAGGAGGATCTCGACGTTCACGAGATTCTCGACGATCTCGTTCTAATAGCGAATCTTCACGCCATAGTCACGAATCTTCGCGTCATAGTCATAGCGAATCTTCGCGTCATAGTCATAGCGATTCTGAAAGTGAAGACTCAAATCGAGGTCATTCGAGACGACGACATCATTCTGATAGCGAGGAGTCCGATCGAGGTCATTCTGACACTGAAGAAGTAAAAAGACCTGAAGAAATCAAAAAGTCTGAGGAACCTCGGCGTTCAGACGGACTTGCAAAACGTCTAGTTGAAGTAAAGCCTCCAATTTCAGCCAAATTGTCTGCAGCGCCTACACTTCGGGAAGTGAAACGACCTGATGAGGCGAGTAAACGAGTTGAAGAGCCAAAACGTCTTGTTGAAGTGAGTAAACGATCCGATGAAGTGAGTAAACGATCCGATGAAGTGAGTAAACGATCCGATGAAGTGAGTAAAGTCTCAGACTTGAGGAAATCAAGAAAGTAAAATTGATTTTTACCTGATCTCAATAAGAATTAATAATTCAATAATGTACGACCGTCAAAGATTATACGATAATTCTATTTTTCCACAGAGAAATAGAATTCACGGATATGATTATTCCGAAAATGTCTTCCAGGCTATGCAAATGAATTTTAATGCCGAATATAAATTGGAGGCAAAAATGATCTCACTCTTTACATTCGAAGAATTTTGTGAGAAGGAATTTTGCCCTTTCCATTTGTCCTTTCATGCTTACATGCATCTTGGTCCCGAGAAAGATGACTCTCTAACCAGAGAATTCTTTCGCCTGACCAGTTCTTTTCTCGGCTGTCCCGCAATTCCGCTTCGAAGATATCTTGAATCTTTTTCGAAATATCCCGGATACTCAATTTACATTTGTACAAAAATGGCACAAAATTTGAAGCACATAAAACTGATTCAGCCAAAAGGATGTGATATTTCAACTGGAGATATTTCAAAAATAATCAAACCTGATTTATCACTCCAAAAGATTGATCAATTTAATCTTGAAGATCTTGAGAAGCCAAATGGTCTGGGATTTTTAATGACCATCCGTTCTGGTGAACAATTATATCAATTGAATTATCTTTTGAATCAAATTCCGATTTCGACAATGCCGATTAAAATGAGTCAACAAACTACCCAACGATATCATTTTGAATGTAAAGATTTTTTACCAATCGTTTCGACTACCGATTCCCAAACGTTTAATAAACTAAATCAAAAAAATTTAAGATTTCTCGGGGCGATATATTCTCCCCATCAACAGTGCGTTTTCATTCCCCTTGATGTTATTTATCGTAAGTTACTTGAACAAAGACCAGATTTAAATGAAGTGATTGTACTTCAGTCAAATTTGAAGCTGAGCTTTGATCAAGAAATTGACCCAAATGACCAGTTAAATCCATTGATTGAACAATTTTGTGGAAAAGATGTATTAACAACTAATATTTTTACCGATCTTTTTCAGATCGATAAAGAGAAATTTGTTCTTTTTCCAGATAAATGGACTTTGCCAGTTACTACTTCAATTCAGTCAAAATGGGAGACTTATTTTCGAGAGAGAAATAAGTCTCAATCTTCTGAAATGCATCCAGATCAAGATCAACTTGATGATTTTGTTGACCGAACAATTTGTATAGAGTTCAAAGGAGATAAAATGCCGAAAATTAACTTTTCTATCGACATCATTGTACCATCAGCCAGACTACTTGAAGCGTTGGCAAATATGAGTGGAAAAATGACCTTTTTTGAACAGGGTCCATACAAAAAGATAACTTTATACACTGAAACAAATGGGCGTAAAGTTGAATACAAAACCATTTACTACAAAAAATGATCTTTTTCTCTTTGGAGAAACAGAGAAATTAATCGCTTTCAAAGTAAAGATAAAAATGGAAGAGAAAAAGTATCCTCAGAAACCAGATAAAAACTTGTACCTTCGAGAATCAAAAGACGTCGAAGAATCAAAATCATCAGTATTAGTCGAAGTAAAGAATGTACAACACATCTTTACTTATTTTGAAGATGATTTCGAAGAAGGTGAAGAGATACTTGATCGAGCAAACTTTGCAGATGAGATTGATTATGCGATTTACTTATCTGATTTACAACAAAAAGTTGAACTCCGACGAAAGTTCCTTCATCTTCCTCAACAAATAAAACAATTGATCAAAAATGATAGAGGAATTTACCAAGTTCCATATTTGAAACCATTAGTTGGTTTCAAATTAGCTCGATTGATGTATAAGAATGAACTTTGTTTAACATCTGCAGCTTTACTTGAGCTTCGATTCGGTACTGAAATTCGAACTGGAATTGGAGGGAATATTAAACAGGCTTCTGAATTGGTTACTGGCGAAAAATATTGTGTTAAATCAGTAATTGTAACTTCGATTCGTTTAATTGGTAAAGATCCACTCGAACTTTTTTTGATTGCTACTGGATTAGAAAGTAAAGCAAAAGAAGCGGTTTGTGTGAGTAATTTTGATCAAACATTCGAATATTCCTTGGGCGTTGAAATAACAGACCCTAACTTTGGACATCCTGGTTTAGGATGTATTTCAGGTATTCATTTGTTTATTGATATGAAGAGTGCAATTCAATATATGGGAGAGGGTTTTTCTGAAGTGTCATGTGATAATGTACCAATTATTTCTCAACCTTTTGAACTTGGAGATTATCCCAACGCAGTCAAATAATTGTTGTCCTTTCGAGGAAAAACAAAATTGATAATTTAATTTGTAGCAGATGGATAAAATAATTACTTCATTATCACTTCGCCATGAATCAATCTCGAAAATGTGGTCTTGGCATGGGCCTGGCATTCGCTCTCTTGATGGCAATACTCTTCACGATTGGCGCTAATGAACACGCGCCACCCAAACATACATGCGATGATTCAAACTGTCAAAATCCATGTTCAAAGTATCCTCTTTTATGTCAAGCTGCTCAGTGCAATTATACCTCTAATGAAGATCAAGTTTGCGTCAATATTAAAACAATGACTTGCACTGGTAATTGCGTCGAATTTCCAAAAGCTAACTTCATCATAGGAGTAGTTTTTGCAGTTGCTTCATGGATTGTGGTTGTAGGTATTATCATTTATTGGTGTCGAGAATTTTGGAACGAAAAAGTAAGCAATGCTTTTCGCCAATTGCGCCCAGAGCAAGATACTAATTATGTTCGACTTGAACAAGGAGAAGAATCTTCCTTAAGACGTTCTGAAGAACTGGTCAAAGACTAATTATTTTTAACTCTTCTCGAAGAGTTAAAATTATTCTTTATTCTTCATTCTTGAACACAAGTTGAGAGATAGACAAACCACCGTCCAAGACAATTCAAATATCTTCCGATCCATGGAGAAACAACAATCTTTCTTCCATCTGCAAGCTTGGCAATTTGACGTTCAGTTCTTTGGCAAATGGCCCAAATCGACAGCAATTCAGATTCTTTGAGAGAAGCGGTTAAAAAATTTGGTTTGAGACTTGTACCTTCGTAGAAATTAATCTTTGACGTATCAGTCTTATCTTTTCCTTCAAGCAGAATATCTCGAATGTTAATCAAAGTTTCCTGGCATTTTGCCAATTGAAATAAAGTATTTGAGTTTTGAAACGAAAGATATTTGTTTTTGTAGAGATTAATAGCAATCACTAATTCATTTAAACTTCCAACTGCAGCAAAAAGATTTGACGCTTTTGAAATCGTTTCACCTCGTATCATTGAACAAAACTGTGAATTAACACGAATTTCTGAAGCTTCACTCCGAGGACTATCTATTGATCTTCCTGAAATATTAGTCTTGGTCGAAGAACGAAGACTGAAATTTCGGTCTGACAATGTTCTTGAGGCGAGAGTTGCTACTCGTGGAAGACGATGATGTGGATTTGCCGTATTGATGATTGATAGCGCTTCTTTGCGCTCGACCGAGGAAGTATCGTCGCTCTTTTTCATTTAATTAGCTCAAAGAACGTTTAATTAATCATCATTGTTCTTTTCGAAAAAAGAACAATTATTTGTCATGTTTGATTAACTTTGATTAACTTCGATTATTCGTAATGTCTATGTTTAACAGCACGATCATTAAATTTAATGCATCCTTCTTCGAGAGACTTTGCTGGTATTGCTTGTGGATTTGGGATTTCAAATACAAATTGATCGCCAAAAGGTGGAATATGTCCCATTTCGAAATTGTGCACGCGTACAACGCACATAACCTTATTTTCCCTTTTAAACAAATTAAATTCATACGAATCGGTTAGATTTGGAATTTTCACTTTTGTCTGCTTTATTTGAACATTAAATAAAGAGGCAATTTCTTCTCTGATTTTTTCGGTAGTTTTATGTAAAGCTTGAGTGAAAGTATATACATCATCTAAATAAAAAGTCAACCACCACTGACCATCGGAACATACCATCGAAATTTTTGATGGTACTGGAAGATCTTCAAACTTTTTCGGAAGTTCTAGGAGTTTTAGCTCAGCCATTTGATGATTGCTAATTATTGAATATTGAATATTAATTCAAAAAGAATTCAATTTTCATCAAATAACTACATAAGTATTCCGAATTCGGAATTGAGTTTTTGACCAGTCCGACAGGACGTTTAATCCTCAAATACCTTGATTGTAATCGTCTCGGTGCAAATTTGCCCTTGGTAACGACGAATGCAATCTCCATTTCGGATGTTCTTGATTGAAGGATCTGAACATCTATTTGCTATCCATCGATCGAGCTCATCTTTCGAATGAAATATCTTGACTGGTACACCTCCAAGCAAGATACAAAAATGTATCTCCGAATCAGTCTGCACTGCTTGATTTGAACTTTGAGGAACTATTTCCCAACCATTGTCATGTTCAGCCATTTTTACTTAGATATTCAGACCACAATTCTTTTGGATGGATTATTTTCGATCTTGATTTCTGATCGGCCTTCCCTTCGGATGTTTGAAATGAGCGAGTAATTTTAAAATCTCTTTCCGAGAATTCAACGCCGTCAATTGCTTGGATATTTCCTTCGGCTAAATAAATGTCTCGATCTTGGAAGATTTTAAGTTGTATCCCCGTATGGATAAAATAATACAGTTCCTGTGCCTTAGTTTCTGAAAGATGAAATTGTTTCACAGCTCGAGATACAAATATCAAAATTAAACTTTCTTTAATATTCTTCTGACGAATTGTACCCCAATTATCTTCACATTTTCTGAGTGATGAACAAAAGTTTTCAAACACCCGCTTCTTACTCAACACAGTTTCGCTTTTAACCATTCCAAAAGTATGGATCAAGATATTATAAAGTTCATCATAAATTTGTTCGGGTTCCTTATTCGCAAAAGAATAATTAAACTCCTTCTTTTTCAATGTCGAGATCAAAGTTTCCCCGGCAAAATGTATTCCTTTTGGAGGCTCATTATAAGCAAGCTTTTCAAAGACTTGCTCCCAGAATGGATCCTTTGTACAATTTCTTGAAAGGAGGAAAATTGGATAGACAATTACTCTCGTCATTTTCCTTTCTTCTGAAAGGAAAATCGCTTAACTACTCACTTTTTTCGCATTAACAATAAAACAACCGCTGCAATTATTGCATACCAAATCCAAATTGGAACTCCCTTTGAAGGGACGATTTCTTTTTGTGGTTGTGGGGCAGACGATTGAAATACCGGTGTTGGTAAGGTGACTGTTCGGACGATAATTTCAACGTCTCTTTCCGATCGAAGGGCAAGAAACAGAGGGCGAGTATCTCCTTTGACTTCAATTGCACCTCCTGAAGATCTCATAAATTCGAAACGATCATCATCAATATCTTCTTGAGATACAATGCAATATTCAAAATCGGTGCTTCCTGCAACTCGAATAGCTTTATTCAAAAGGGGAAAAGTGACAGTTACACTGCCGAGGATCAACGTTGAAGTTTCTGGTTGAAGCTCCATTTCATTGTGAAGAAAAATGTTTAACTTCAAATCTTGTTTCGCAAAAATCCAGCAATCAAAATACATAACACAATTAGTAGACCTATTTGCATAACCCGAGAACGACTACTAATTGTGACTGATACATCTCCTCTTGGTTGAATAAAATTAGTTTGATCATCATTTGCAATATAAGCATCAGTTTGATCACTCTCTTGATCTTCTCCAGAAACAATTGGAACTGACGCAAATGCAAATGTTTCAATTCCACATGCATTTTGGCCAAGTTGAATGTAGAACCATCCTCGTCCCATTCCGGGAAGATGATTTGGAGGCCATTGATCACCCCAAGAGTTTCGACAAATCCAATATTCAACGCCATGTTCATTCTTTCCCCAACCAAGGATTTCGATTGCATGGGCACCTTCACTCGTTTGTCCGGCTGCTGGAGAATAAACAGATACTCCATCATAATTGTAAAAATCAGGATAAACATCTTTCATCGCACCGACGATTGGTCCTTCATGATAAATATGTGCCTTCATGTTACGAACATTCTCTGCGATATCTCCATCTGGAATTGTGATAATGTAAGCATCTTGATCTTGAAGTTTTACATCATAATCACTTTCGGATAATTGTTCCTGTTGACATTTATTCAGATTTTTACCTCCATTGATCATTTTGTATGGACGAATTCTTTCTGGAATCAATCCATCTTCAGGTAAATGTGCCATCGCAAATCCAATATCATTACCTCCATTACAAGTATCTTCGATTTTAGTTCCATCAAAAATAGGCACACAATTCAACAGATGTTGAACGCTGAGAGGGATATCTTTACCAGTCGAAATCAAGACTCGATCAGCAATTGCACTGGTAATTGCAAATGCCCAACAACTTCCACATTGACCTTGATCGCGTTCAGCGGTTAATTGAGATGGATTATAATGGAAATTATCCGGCAAATTTTCTGCTTTCGTTGAAAGTGATCGATGAGGAAGACCACCATGACTTACTTTGGTCTGGAGTGGAGGGGCAACAAAACCTTTCGGAAGGGGCACAAGTTGAGATAATCTTGCAGACGGATGTAACATTTTAAAGAAAAAGAAAAAAGATTAAATTATCTAAACTTCCCCTGAGGTCCGATGGCGTGTGATGGGTCTGGATGTTCGCTGTTTAAGAAAACAGCCCAAATAGATAAATTTGAAATTACAAGTCTAATTCGGAACTATTATGCTGATGCGAATGGCAATGTTCCGATGAAAAAAGTTAAGAGTGCAAATCCTCATTTTGCCATGTATGCGGCTCAAATTCCTTGTATGTGCGCAGAGAAAAGATATATTTTTGCTATTTGCCCAATTACACCGTGGATTCAAATGCAAAAAGAAGGACATCAAGTTGACCTTCGTCAACTGGATTGGAGTGCTTTTCAAACTCGTTCCTTGAAAATTGTTCATGATGTTCCAATGCTTCCCGAGCTTCGAACTGGAAATCAGCTGACTTCAAAAATAATTACTCTTGACAAAATGGGAGAAAAATCAATGATTTACAACGTTGAGGATCTTCCTCTTCGGATTGAATTACTCGACATTAAATATTCAACCAAAGGAGATGTTAAATCAGCTCTGGAAACCTATAACACTCTCTTAACTTGGAAGTAAATCTTTGATTTTTCCGAAGAAAATCAATTATATTGTTTCCAAGTTTTACCACATTTTGGATCTGCACACTTAAAAAATATGGTTGCTCCTTCGTCTGCACTTCGAGTTTGAATTTCTTTCATATGAACACGATTTCCCTTACACTTTGGACACTTCTCGGTTCCAGGGACAACGTCTTGACCAGAATTTGGATTGAGCATGAAGTCTTCTTCGAGACGAACAAGTTGTGTATCTTCTTTGAATACTCTCGAGTTAAATCCAAATTCCGCCTGAGTACATTTCTGTACAATTTCCTGGGGACTCATTTCTGAATCGACGATTTCGAATGAATTGGTGATATAAATCATCCAAAATTGTGGATCATTTAACATGAGAATGTTTTTATTCTTAGCACTTGCAACCGAGGCATTGTAAACATACTTCTCAAGTACAACAGCTTTCTCTGGAAATTTCTTTGAGAGTAATTCTCGGGTCTTGTCTCGACATGGAATAGACTTGGTTTCGGTTGCCATTTTTAACCGATCCTCCAACGTTTACTTCGAAAAGAAAAGTCTATTCAATAAATCAATTTTACTTCAACTTTCCTTGAATCAGTTCCTTTTTGCCGAGAATTGCTGCAACTTCAAGCGTCATCTTTTTAATCGTGGCAAAACTAAGTTTTGATTTTTCTGCAAATTCTTCACTAGTTATTTTCTTATCATTAATCAAAATGTAATAATAAATCATTCCAGCTGCGACACTTTTTGGCCTCGCAGTGTTGAGTATTTTTGATTTTTGTCCAACTTGGTTAAAAATATGACTAATTTCGACAATTACATCGTCCCAATTTTGCCAATGAGCATAAAGAAGTTCTTTTGCAGAGTCAAGCGGCGAATTGTAAATGTTCCTTTCCCGATTGGTATCCATTGCTTTGACAATTGGTTCGATAATTTCGGAACCTGCTAGTGGATTTTCCCCTGCAGTCGGAAGCTGAGCCGTAATATCTTTGAGTAAGAAAGGAATATCAAGCATTTTGTATGCCTCGACTATACAAGCCACTACAATGGTTCTTCTCCGATTGATTCGAAATTCATTTTGTTTAACTGCAAGATTGAAAATATCGTTTGCTTTGGCGACAACTTGTTGAGGAAAATTACAATGTTTAACATCATCACACAATCCTCTTGTAGTTTTCTTAACTACCCAACATCTCTCGAAATCATTGGTGTCTTTTTTGTTTTCTGTCAATTGAAGACCACAATCGAGACATTCGTAATATCCCTGATTCAAAGTAACATTCTTATGCTCACATTCATCAAGTTGACTCTTATGTTCAATTTGGGTTTGGGGTTGAGTTGGTTGAATTGATTGAGGTTGATTTGGTTGGGATTGAGTTGAATGAAGTTGGTCAAATTGCTCGAAAATGTCCATCTTCGATATTTCTGTCAAACAAAAGAATTGTCAATTCAATTTTTAATCTTCGAATTGGTTAAACGTTTTTGAAGGGACTGGTTAAACGTCCCTTTGGAATTTTTCGAATTAGTTAAAGTGGTTATTGGAGATAGAAACAATGTCAAAGAGAGCAACACTTTCGAAATTGTTCAAAGAAAATTTGCTTTCTTTTCTTAAGATTCTGCAAGAATATGTATCTGATAGTAAAGATCTTTACGAAGCTGAAAATGCGATTGAAGTTGGTTTGATTCCAATTGTAACTATTATTGATAATATCGCCCGCAAACTTAACGAAGAAGGAGTCGCAGATGAGAAAAAAGTAAATGTGATGGAAAAGATTAAGAATCGGGATGAAAGTTTCTTTCTTGATGATAAGACCAATTTCTTTGCTAGTTTAAATTCAAAGGGCAAGGCACTCGAATTTAAGGCTTTGTGGCAAGATCCAAGTTTTACTCAACAAAATAAAGATGCGATTTGGGAATGGGTGGAAATTCTGACTGAAATTGTACACAGCTACAAACTGGCGACTAATTAAACGTCCTTGAGAAGACTAATTTCGAAAGAACAACTTCTTTCGAAATAATGAGTATCATCACTTACTTCTTTGCGATACGTTTTTGTCGCTCCTTTTCCTTGATCTGCTGTTTGTCTCTTTCAGCAGCCTTTTTACGTTCCTTTTGAGCACGCCTTCGATCGGCACGATTGCCTTGAAATCCGATTTCGGGAATATTTTGATCGAGGAGAGGAAGATATCCTTTTTGATTGATTTTCTCGACTTCTTTCATCGAATTATCGAGTTGAGGAGCCATGTGTCTAATAAAATCAGACAACTTCATTCCTTCGTACGTCTTATCATCTGTAGGATCGCTCATTTTTTTAAATTCTCTTTCTTAAAAAAGAAAAGTTCCTTAAACGAACAAAATGTCTGTCTTCGAAAAGTTCCAGAAGAAGGTAAGACAAAACAAGAAAAATAACCTCAAAAATCTACCTCTTGAACAGTTGAATCGAGAGATAGTTTTTGACGCAGATTCTTTAAATGTATTGTTATTCTGGGCACGAAAATTCGGGATTAATCCAAAGGGACTTTCGGAACGAGATTTGAAAGAGAAAATTGTCCAGCAAGTTGAAAATCAAAAACTTCGACGTGCAGACATTGGGTACGAAGTCAAACAAATTCTCTCTCAGAGTCCCCAGCGAAAAGAACCCCAAAAAGTGTCTCTCCCTTTTAAAGACTTTGAACATATTGATGAAGCTGCCGATCCTCTATTTGAAGATGAGCCAGAACTTCATCAGATTAACGGTGAACTCAAATTCGAAGAGAAGAATTATGTTCGAGATCTGAAATTGGCTGAAGGAGATGCAGAAAAATACGGGTTTCTGAATGTGAATGCATATGATCAATTTCGGAACATTATTTCTTATTTGAGAGCTTATTTGAGAGGAAAAATCAATACTGTCATCGAAGGCGATTATACAGCTCAATTCATGAAACTTTGGAATATTCTTTCAGAAGAAAATAAAAGTATCTTTATCTATGAATATTTCGATAAAGCAAGTATCCAAGATAACCCTCTAACTGTACTCGAAAAATTTATTCGAGATTTGCGTGAGAAAGCAATTATCACGATTGAACAAGATATTGTTGCCTATCTTCAATCTTTCCTTCATGTCGTGAGAGCAAAATTCTATCTTTCATCAGCTCTCACAATTCGAGCTCAGCTGAGTGAAGCCGATCAAACCAAACTTAAACTATTATTCCAAAGTCTAATTAAGACGGCAGAAATGTCGAAGAAAGTTCAATCTCTCCAAACTCAATCGATTGAAGAGAAACTTGTTGAAATGGGATTAATTACAGTCGAAAGTTTAAAACCTCTTTCAAATTACAAAGAACTTCAAGATTATGCTCACAATTTATTATATTATAGTAAATCAATTCAAGAAAAGAAAAATCTTGACGATCTTCTCCAACTACCCAACGTAGCCGTGTTTGAACGAGAGTTTAATAAGCTTACTCTAACTCATGAACAAAAAAGATCTGAGTATGATCAAAAATATGGAATCGTTCAACTTCCTGTCCTTCAAATGGAGTTTGCTCTCGCTTACATTCGAGGAGGGTATAATATGAGAGCACTTGATGCACTTAATCAATACCTATTGAATAAGGGTTATGTTCCTTCTACCAAGAGCAAAGTTACGAAACTTGATGATTATGGATTACTTAATCCATATCTTTCATACACCAATCGAATACTTCCCCCGCGAAAAGTCGAACTTCAGCGAGTGAAGAAATGTATGGCTCAATTGGGAACAAATTTGGCTATTCGATTGATTGATGGCCAAAACTTAGTCGTTCCAGAGTGGCAACTTCAAAATATTGGAGCTTACTATTTGCCCTCGGAAAGATTTCTGCAACTTCTTTGTGATTATACATGGAGAATTTCATCGACTATTGAACCTGTGGTTGAACTTACTCTAACTAAAGAAAATCTTCCACAAGAATTAAAACAAACAAATGTTCTCACCGTTCGAGTTGAAATTGTTAAAGTTTCTCCAAAAGGGGAGATTCTACCCACTTCAGGATATGAATTGAACTCGATTCTTCGAAAGGCATCTGAAGAATTTTCAATTCCAAAAGTTGATGCACAAACTATTCTCAAAACACCAGTGAATTTACTTGCGCCAAATTATCCTCGAAGATTGCTACTCGTCACAAGTCGATATCCAGAAATCCCAGAAAAGTACCCTCAGGCATTGTTACCGGTTAGAAATATTGGAGGATCAAAGGAGAAACCTGGCAATGTTATTGACGCCATCTTTGAACTTTTTTATGCAGAACACCAACATCTAACTCTGGAGGAATTTTATTTGAAGGGTTTATTTTGCTTTGCTCCATGGATTCCATTTTTTATGTCGTCTTCATGGAAGAAAGAAAATCGAAACGAAGGACGGGAGATTGAATTTTCAGGTATGTTTGCAGTTGGTAAATTACACTATAAGAAAACGATTGAGAAAACAACAATAGGTGTTGAACTGATTGAGAAACACACGGTAGATATCGACGTGATTCCAGAGCTCAAAGTTGTACTCAAAACTGTTGAGGAACTTTTACTCAAAACTGGTAAGAAATTTTCAACCGATTTCCTCGATAAATTCACTCCGCCAAATATTCTTAAAATTCCTCCAATTATTTTACCTCGAATGGATGCTCTTGGATTAATGGAAGGAATCGAGAGATTATTGAAACCGGCTTTATACACTCCAAAATATTGGATCCTTGAACAACTTGAAAAAGGAAGAATTACTCCTCAAGGCTTCTATCATATGACTCTTGAACAAAAATTGCCCGAAGAGACTGATTTTGTTTCTCTCTCGAAAGCAATTACTCAATATCTATATGATTTTGGCAACGCAGTCTTGATTCGAGGATTTGTTCCACCAATGTTGAAAGTGATTCCGCTTGATGAGGTGGAAAGAAAATTAAATCGAATTACTGGAGTTCGTGAGTCAAATTTTCTTGCTTCTGCTACAACATTTGAAGAGATTTGTCCTGTCTCAATTGGAAATCGATCTGATTATGTGATGATCACCAATCAAGGAAGTACCAATTATTATGCAATTGACCAATTACTTGAACAATTTGCACAAGGAAATTTTCTTGATCAAAATGAAGTAAAGTTTTCGGACGAAATTATTTCTTCAATTCAAGAACGATATCTTCCGACAAAGAAAGCATCTCGAAAAGATGATTCATTAATTGAAGTGCTTCAACTTGCAAAGAAAGATAGCAAAATTGATCAAGATCAACTCCAGAAAGAATTCAATCAACATTTTGAATTGAAGGATCTTTACCTTCAACCGGAGAGTGTTGTCGAAAAATTGCTGGTTGAATTTAGTAGTAATTCACATGTTTGTGCACAATGTAAACAAAAGACTGACAATTCGATTACTTCTTTAGTTTCTGATAACAAAGGAAAACGATATCAAGCGCATTTTTGCCAGATTAAATGCCTAAATCAATTTAACTTTGAAAATCGAGTTCATCCAGAAGAAATTGAATAAATAAATCGGAGAGGTAGAAGAAATTAAATAATTTTTCCTCTTACAAAAATGAGTGTATATACTACTGAACAAAATTACGGATTGCCTGAAGCATCTGCACTTCATAATTACCTCTTTAAGAATGGTATCGTAATTGTATATCGAACATTTCCCGAGTTAATCGAGGCGGTTGGTCATCATTTTGAAGAACAACTTATCGAACCTTCTCGAGAACTACAAAAGCTACTCGAAAAATATGCTGCTCAACAATGAGAAATGTCGGCAAAAAATGAAATTTGAAGAATTGTTTCTTCATTAAAAGAAACAATGAGTCAAGGAAGTCAAGGAAGCGAAGTAAGTCAAGTCAGCGTCAAAGGTAGAGGTGCGATTACAGTTCAAGTTAACAAACAAACATTCCAGGTGCACGAAGAGGTAATTAATGGATATCTTGTCTATCAGTTTCCTGTGTTAACAAAATTGGATAAACTTGGTCGACAATCATTCTGGAGAATTTATGTCATTGGACCTTTTTATTACCGTGAATCATGGATTATCAACAAAAAGGGTGAACAAAGTATTGTGAAACAATTTCCTGCTGTGAGGGCAATACCTAAGAATGTTGGCCGAGCAAATCAAACTTCTGAGGGTGAACAAGCACTTTTCGAAGCCTTTTCTCAATGGAAGGGTAAACGAGATGAATTGTATCATCCTCTTGGAGAAAACCAAACTGAAGTTAAAGTTGGAGAAGGAGCCCTGATTGATCTTCTTCGTCCGATGCTCGCACAGCCATATGAGAAGCAAAACATTTTCCCGATTGCAGCATCAAGAAAACTTGATGGTGTTCGATGTATGATCTATGAAGAGAAGGGAAAAATTATGATGATTAGTCGCCAAGGTAAAGAAATCTTTTTCCTTGATAATATTCGTAATGATGCAAAGATGATCTTTTCAAGTTTGCCAAATGTTGTTCTTGATGGTGAACTTTATTCTCATTCAATTCCATTCAATGTAATTAGCGGGGCTGTTCGTTCAAAGAATAAACCATCTGCAAAAGATGATCAAATTGAATTCCATCTTTTTGATCTCTATTTTCCAGCCAATCCCGGTGTTACATATCGTCAACGAGCTGATCTTCTCCGACAAATTGCTAACTTCCCTTTGAAGAGGACTAAGATTGTCGACTATGAAGTGATTCAAAATGAAGCTGAAATGATTGAAAAACACAATCAATATGTTAAAGAAGGCTACGAAGGTATTATTTTGAGAAAGCTCGATGAACCTTACTATCTTGGTAAAAGAGTCAGTGCCATCTTGAAATTTAAAGCTTTTAAAGATGAAGAATTTCAAATCATCGATGTTGTCGAAGGCAAGGGTACTGAAGAAGGAGCTGCTGTATTTGTGGTACGTACCAATGACGATCAAAAATTTCAAGTCCGTCCTCGAGGAGACTTTGAGTGGAGAAAGAATATTTTCCAGAATCGTGACAAAGTGATTGGTAAAATGTTGACTGTTCGTTATCAACCTTCAAGTGAGCCTGGAGTATTGCCCCGATTTCCAGTTGGGATTGCAATCCGTGATTACGAATAAGCAAACAAAACTTTTGTTCCTTTGGGAACAAAAGAATTAAACGTCTTAAGAGACTCACTGAATTGGTTAAACGTCTCCAAAAAGACCGGTTAAACCTTTTCTTCATATTAAAAATGGATCTTCGTTCCCTTTCCGAATATTCCTCACAGGAGCATCAGCTTGAATTTGATTATCAATATGATGAAAATGATGTTAATTATCGTGATCATGAATGGGATTTTGGAAATCAGCACAAAGAAATAGAACAACTTCACCAAGAAGATCTTAAAGAGGGAAAAATGAAGGTTATTTCTGCAGCTGAATTGAGGAAATTATCAATGCGACCAAAACTCGACTTCAAGCAAGTTTTAGAATACATTAATGAACAATTATTATTAGCGTCTCGAAAAAACACAGATCATATTGTATGTTCTTTTACAGATATTTCGAGAAATACTATCGAGCAGGCAATGACTTATCTTGTTGCACAAGGATTTCAAGTAAAAGTAAAAGTGCCTTTAATTGAAGAGGAGAAATATCTCTGTCTTATTCAATGGTAATGATATCTTCGAAAAGATATCATGTATTTACTTACTTACTTTCGGCGCTTCAATTTGTCAAGTCGTGTTGAAAGTTCTTGCATTTTTTTGGTCAATTGATTAATTTCCTCTTCATCCTCGTCTTCATCGTGCTTCGAAGATCGAGATCGTCCTTTCTTTGGCGAGGGACTCTTTCGTCCTTTCTTTGGAGAACGACCCCTTTTTGGCGAGGGACTCTTTCGTCGATCTTCCTCCTCACTGTCATTCTTTTCTTCTTCACTTTCACTTTCGGACTCTTCTGAAGACTCATCTCCTTCTCGACGAGACGATCGTTCATCCTTTTTGGCCAGATTTTCTTCATGCTTGGTTTTTGGAGCTTGTTGATATCTTGCTCTTGACTGAGATGGCAAATCGAGATAATTTTCAAGAGCCTCTTGATTCTCTTTTGGAACAATCCATCCGGTTCCATAGGCTTTTGAAGAACTCTTTCGTCCTCCGAACTTTTTCAACAAATCGACATATTGACCCATTTTCTCTTCAGGGCATGACAAGAAAAAGCGAGCTTCGTCATAAGGTCCGATTTTCAAATACTTTGAACTTGAACTCATTGGATTTTGTTTAATCATTCCGATGAATGTTTAAATTATCTTTTGTGATTAAAAATTTTCTTCATCTTCCCCATCTTCTTCTTCCTCCTCTTCTTCCTCTTCTTCCTCCTCGTGAAAATCATCAGCAGTTAAAACATTTGCAAGCTTCTCATCAACAACTCGATTCATTCCTTCATCAAGATTTCGTGGAATGAAATATGGAATGTTTAGTTCGAGACATTTCTCGACATCGGATGCATTCAAATTGTGTTTCTTACCATGACGGAATGAAGCAATTGCATGTTGTGAAACTGGATCAAATACTAGACCTGTTTCTGGATGCCAGAAATCTAATCCGTTTTCATGACGAACAACCCCGATTCGCGCAACTCGACTTCGAATCTTGTTAATAATTTCACCTTTTGTTTGTTCTGGGAACTTAAGTTTTTTCGTTTTATTTGGCTCTGGTCTACCTTCTACTCTTGCTAAGAGTTGAGCTTTATTACCAGTCAATTTCAATCCTTTTGATCTACATATCTCTTTCAACTCAGCAGTTGAATATTTTGATTCGGCAGTTGAATATTTTGATTCGTCAGCCTTACTCGACTTTACTTTTTCAATGAACGATTGAAGTTGAAAGTTACGAACATCTTTAGCTGATACAATTGTCGAAGTTACTTGTTTCGCAGAAGCCTCGATGTAGGCACTTCGAAGTTTGTCAAAAGGAATTCCATACCGAGAAAGTTCCTGAAAGAAAAGACGAAACTTTTGCGTGAGTAACAATGGTAAAGTTTCCATTGTTTTGAATTGATTTTAAATTGATTCTTTAAACAAGAAGAATCAATTTTTAATTGGTTTGAAGATCGTTATTTTACACCTTAAACCTTCGTCACTTCGTAAGAATACATTTCATCTCCACCTAACGGCTTTGACAACATGTGTCGAGGAGCATCACCAAGACCAACATCACGGAATGAATGCACCGAGTTGACTGGAGGAATATAATCAGCACCAATATTCCAAACTGTGCTTGGAGAAACGAAACGACTCTTCAATGCAACTCCAACATTAAAAGTGTCAGGATAGTCTTGGCTAAAGGGATCGGCCATCGTGCTATCTCCGAGTAGATCTTGAGGAGTTAGAAATTCTCCGTGGACCTTGTCTTTAGAAACTTGTTCTGGTTCATCAACCGGAACCATATCCTTAAACATACTTGGATCACTTACTGGTGGCGATCGAAAATAGGCGTCAGAAAGTCCCGAGATTGCGCCAATTGGAGCTGCGGGAGATTCTCGATTGTCAATCATAGGAGGAACTGTAAGTCCCTCCTTCTTCTTGAGCATAACGACAATCGCCACAACTGCTGCGATAACAAGGAGCCAATAAATCTTCATCTCTCTCGATTTTATTGATGAAGAAAAAAAGAAAAAAACAAAAATCATTCCGGATCGGCGAAGAACTTGAGACGAACAGCAAACTCGGTGAAAAGCTTTTCATTCCCTTCTGGATAGGCTAAAATTTCCCGAATTAATCCACCAACTTGCTTAAGAATCTTAAGAGGAAGTTCTTTTTGATACATTTGATTAATCTGATCAACAAAGCCATATTTTTGATAGTTATCTTCTTCGGGGAAATAAGTTTTTGCTGAATAAATATATCCTTTCTTCTGGTCAAATACGACTTCAATTGGGTATTGCGATGCAGGTCGAAAGAGTAGATTTCGAATTAGATTAAGATCAGCGGTAGTACAATCTTCTCGAGTATAAGAACGAATCATTGAGAGAAGATTTAAAATTGCATTGACCGCAACTTCAACTTTAGTCCCAAGATCACGATTATACATTTGTTCAACAACAGTTTTCAAATTTTGAGCAAACAGGTTATCATCAAGCTTTTCAGGAGTCAGAGCTTCAACCATTTGATTAATATGTGACCAAAAGTATGACTGAACTTCTTCAAAATTGTAGAAGAAAGAACCAGATAAACTTACGACATCTCGTTGTTCGGTAAATTTCTGTACCACTTCTTTCATCGCTCGTTCATTCAAATTTTGCATTGCCACTCCGGGGAAATACAGTTTGGAAATTGCTGACAAAACATTTGCACAATCTGTTTTAAAATTATCAGGAGGAGAAGAGAGATCGTCAAGATATCGACACTGATAGCAAGAAAGGATTAACTTCCGAACCATGTCAATATCATCAAAAGAAAGACCGGGAAGATTTAACCTCTGAACGATCTTCGGGTGAGTTAATTTAAATTTAGCGAATGCAAAGATTGTATGAGCTAAAATAGTAATTCGATTGTAAATATAGAGTGCAATGTTTGGAAAATTTTTAGCATCATAATAAACGCCCACTCTTCGTTCTGGGAGTACAACATCTTTGATTTCAGCTCTTATTTTTTCGAGAATATTTCCAATACGAACTGAATTATCTCGATTTAAATTGTCTGGATCAAGGTATTCGATCTTTTGAGGAAGAGTCGAATAAAGAATTTGTCGATACGGTGAAGATGACATTTTTCTTGAAAATCCAATCACTGCCATCCGAATGTAAAGTTCTTGGATATTTTCTTGTAGTTTACGAGGAAGAAATTTCAACATTTCAGAGACTGATTGATAGCTATCAAGCGATAATTTCCATCCAATTCCAGAGCCAACTTGATGAGGATTCTTTTGAATCCATTTTCGGAGAGGTGGAATTTCAGCGTATTGGCGTTTTTCGCTGTTTGAAATTTTGCCTTCCGAATAGTCAAGTTTTGGTCGAGGAATATTGTGCCAGACCGGCTTGAGATAAGAAAGACAGGCAATTACATAATGTCCAACACTTGGATAAGAGACATCATCAATAATGATTTCAGACAAATGAAAAGGGGCCATCCATTCGTACGGGAAAAAATTCTCATCTCCAACGCGGATTGCGGAAGATGAAATTTTTCTTTTCTGTTCGACCTCTTCTTCCTCTTCATCATCGAAAGAAAGTTTTTCATTCAAGAATGCATCAAGATCAAACGAATCTCCGTTAAATGTCTCCTCCTCTTCGATTCCGTCATTTTCATTAATCTCTTCTTCATCTTCTGTAATACCTGCCGGACAAACATCCGTTTCTTCTTCTGAACAAGCTCCTTGAGGTTGGACAGTTTCATAATTTTGGATCAAAGTTTGCTCTCCATAGGTTTCTTCAGGCTCAATCGGAATTAAGAATTCGTCTTTCCTCATCATTTTTTGAATACTATCATCAATTTGAGGAATATACTTCTTGAATGTGAGATTCATTAACAATTGATGCTTTTGAGCTTGAAAGATCTCTGCTACTTTTTGTTTAAATCTGAAAGGAATACTTGCGAAGTTATCATTGTAATTTTGATAAATTTCGTCTCGAAGAGGGGTAATCAGTCGAGATCCCATTGCTTCAAGCAAAGGAAGATCAATGTTTTTTCCTTGGAGAAACTCAGGAAGAGAAATTTCTTTCCCATTAACATCATAACGAAAAGACATGTAATCTTGAAGTACTTTATTTCTAGCCAAAGAGATCATTAAAGTTTTTACATCAATTCCTTTCTCGAATAAACTATGTTGCAACAAAGCATATTTTAACAAGGCGAGATCGTATTCTCGTTCGATCCATCTTGAATCTCCAAACTCAAATTCTTTAACAAGATCATCAATCTCTTGGATAGAGGAAGCTTCAGGACTGAGCTGAATTATTGCCGAAGAACCCATTTCAAATTTTTCAATCTTTCTGAGAATCTCGCGATTAATTTGACTCTCTTTAAAGGTCTTATCAAATTGGAAATCTTCGAGATAATATCGATAGACTTGGAGTTCTGGATCGACAGAATGATACAATTGTCCAAGGAAATCAATCAATTGAACTTCGAAATTTTGTGGATCTTGACGATACTTCTTTAATGTTCCTCGAATAGTTGCAGACAGAATATCACCTGATGGACGTTTAGTAAAAAAGTCATCTACTCTCTTCAATTCATTTCGAATCTTCTCAATCAATTCGAGGTTTTTTCGTTTTAAATCTGAATAATGTACATCAATCATTTCAGTTACAGCTTTATCTCTGTTCTTCTTTTCAAGAGATTGATTGTTTTGATGAGTAATTGAAGAAAGCTTTTGTTTTTTTCTCTCAATTAGATACTGAAAAAACTCATCACTTAATGCTACTTCTTTTTTAACCAGTCCTTTAGGACGTTCAAGCAATTTTTCCAAACTTTCTTTTTCCTCTTCATTGAAAGGGATATCTTTTGAAGCAAGAAATTCTGGATACCCTTGTTGAATGTCTTCGAGCTCTTGTTCCGAGCGATTGAATCGAAGTTTGCGTTCATAAACTTCGATAATTTGTTTTAGGTCATCTTGAGTCAACCCTTGTGTATTGTATAAAGTCTCATAGAAAGAAACTACATTATTAAATTCTGGATCTTGTTCTGGTTGATACGCAAAGGGAACTAACTGGTCGATCAATTGAGTCAAAGATTTTTCATCTTGTTTGATCTTTTTAATTTCTTGAACCAAAATATCTTCTTTGATTTCTTTATTATCGTAACGATTCAATAGAAACTTGAGATTAATCAAATGAATTGATGGGGGACTTCCAACTTTGGTCCATTCTTCAAGTAAGGTCAGATTTTGCTTCAATTGAGTTTCCAGGCTCTGTTGTTCTTTTTCCAACACATCTCGAAAGGATTCTTGAAAGACAAATCTTCCAGTCACATGAAAAAGATCATCTTCGGTGAGTTCTTTCTTTTCTAACAGTTTTTCAACCTCTGCCAATCTTGAAGAAATCGAAAAATCATATTTCTTCAGTTTCTGATGGACTTTAATCAAGAAAGAGTTTTTAGGTCTTTGCAAAAGATCACTGAGTTTATTTTCGAAATCCACGATTGACAATTTCTTTCGGAAAAAAAGTTGAAGTAAACCGTAAAACTCAGCTGAATCGAGTTCGGCGTGATACTTTTCCTTCTTTCGAAGATAATTTCGATAGAAGTTCATTCTTTGATCAGGATTGAAGTCAGGTGATCGAAGTTTCTCAAAATACTGATAGCTATAGTCAAATGGAAAAATACCATTATTTAGCTCATCGAGCAAATATTGTCGTCGGAGATAAATTTGTGTAAATCTATCAGCGATGACTTGAAGCGGATCATTTGTTTTGTATCGAGTTACCAACGTACGGACTTCTTGGAGAATCTTTCCAAGGTAATTTTGACCATTTTGATTTTGATTTACTCCGAGGACAGTTGTATCTTCAGGTAGAAATGTATCTCGATAAAGAGAATAAACAATTTCTTCATCTCCTGTGTTAACCAATTTTGTATTGTAAATTCCAGTTGCAAATTTGGTGAGATATCCCTGCTTTAATGCAGAACGAATAATTTTCTCTGCAATGAAGGCAAGTTTACGTCCAGTTTTTGTCTTCTTTCCGTACAAAGCCGAAAGAGCCTTCTTTCTTGCAAGATCGGCAGATGGTTCATTTCGAATTCCATTCGAAGAGACAATATCAGGCATCAACGAGGCATAAATAAAGTGGGTAACACTTTTGTATCTCACCCCTCGAAAAGTAAAGTCAAACGGATCGTCTGCATGAAGTTTGCTCAAAAATGAATCCGGAGCGATAAGAGCCATTACTTTTTTATTGATACAAGGAATTTAATTTCTTTCTTCGAAAAGAAAGAAAATGTCTTACAATTGAGTTCGTCGAGCCTTTGAAACAAATGGGATCCCGAAGATCATCTTTTGTTGTCTCTCAAATGAAGGATCATATTTGTAACTTCGATCCCTCTCGATTCGATTTCTCTGATGAGGAAACTTTTTCTCTAGTAACGAATAGACAAAATCAAGATTCGCTGGAAGAGTTGGACAAAGTACAATTGCTTGCCAGTCAAATCTTTTTCCACTTCTATCGACAGTTACGTCGGTTTTCATCTCTGAAAAAAGAGATGAATATTCATCCGGAAGCAAAGCTTTGCTTTGAGGAGGTAAAATTGTCACAAGTTGATGAAACGGAAGTAAAGGCTTTCCAAGCGTAAAAGAACGTGAAATGTATCCTTCCATTGCTGTCAACAAATCGGAAGCAAATGGGGCGTAATCCTGAGGATAATACCATTCCCAACTTGGGATACCTTCTGTATAATAGATAAATACCCATTCCATTCCACGAAGATATTCTTGAGCTGGAGTCATTGCTTCGAGCAAATTCTTTTGTTCAGTGGCGTATTTAAATCGTTGATTGTATTCAGTTTTGTATCCAATAAAGTCAAGTAGGATTTTATTGTTTTCTGTTTTTGAATATTTGACAAAAAGTGGATCTTCAAACTTCGGTTGAAGACGAGCTTTCAATAAAGCATCTTCTTCATTGAGCGCCAATATTTTGAGTAAATGAATGAAGACTTTGGCAACAATCTTTTTGTCAACAATCAAATGTGACTGTCCAAGATGACATGCTTCGACATAATTTTGAAACAATATTTCAAGACCGTCATCCATTAAATCAAGTGTTGGAGAATGAGGAAGAAAGTCATTTCCAAGTAGAAAACAAAAGAAGATGAAATCATGGATAATATTCGCATGTTCTGCTTGTAGACCCCAGGTTAATCGTTTGATTAATTCTTGACGAAATCCATCAATATCGATAATTTCTTCTTCTCGGAGAATCGTCATTGAAGGACCAAATCTTCCAGTTAAACTATTTTGAATTGAAAGAGCAAGCATAATTAAATCTGCATCTTTTCCGACTAACATAATTCGTTTTTGAGAATCAACTTTTTGATTGCGGCGCAGATATTGAATAAGTTTATGTTCTCCTTCACCCGGAACTTTGTCAGATGAAAAAATCACTTCAAGATTTCTCCATTTTGTATCTTCGGTAATTTTCTTTGCAATATTTTGTTCGATATAGGCCATTAATTTGTCCATAAATTCTGTTCCTGGTGAAATGGAATTCGAATCAAATGTTCGTTTTTCTTCACTGAGTGCAGATCGATATCGTCTTGATCTCTGTTGGTTTCTTTTTGCTCTTCCAGCTGGACCGTCAATCATAATCAAGACTTGTTCAGTCGGCTGAAGACTTTCAACTAAAAATGCTATCGAACGAAATACTTCTTGAATCGCTTTCTTTTCTTGCACTTGAAAAGGAATATCTTTGAGAGGAGGTAGATATCCTCCATAGCCAAAATGTTTCTGACAAGCTTCATGAATAATTCCATTTACATCGAGACAAAGAATATCAATCTGGGGCAAAGACTTTGATTGATATCGAGATCGAAACGAAGAGATTAAAAAAGGATATGTCCTTTTTAACCATGCGAAGAAACCGGGAATGCCCATCTTTTATTTGAAACTATAACTTTAATCTTTTAATCATTTCAGTGAAAAAAGAATTCACTTTTCACTTTTGAAAAGCGGCGTAATGCTGTTGTGCCTGTTGAACTTGAGTTTCTAAATTTTGATTGATTGAAGAGGGTTGAGTTATAGGTTCAGGTTTAATCATTTCGATGGGAGTACCTGGCGAAGCATTGAATTCTTTGGCCTGAGGAACTTGAGGCATTCCTTGTTGAGGCATCATTCCTTGAGGAGGCATCATTCCTTGTGGAGGCATCATTCCTTGTGGAGGCATCATTCCTTGAGGAGGCATCATTCCTTGTGGAGGCATCATCCCCATTCCTTGTGGAGGCATCATTCCTTGAGGAGGCATCATCCCCATTCCTTGTTGAAGCATCATTCCAGGCATTCCTTGACGTGGAGGAGGCATCATCCCCATTCCAGGAGGCATCATCCCCATTCCTTGAGGAGGCATGGGTGGTTTCGGTTGTAGCAGATTTCTATCTTCTTCTTCACGGGCTTGAGCTTCTTGTTGAGCTTTGGCGAGAATATCTTGAAAATTCTTTTCTTTTGGACTTTTGGTATCAGGAGCTTCCTGATTGCCCGGATTTGTCTGTTGATAAGCCGGAACCATACTATTGTAGTAACTATTTGGATCATATCCGTCTACATTGGTTGATATTTCAAATTTGAGACCAGCCGGATTGAATAAACCATTTCCTTCGGGCATTCTTGGCATTCCATATTGAGGAGGAGGCATCATCCCTTGTGGAGGCATCATTCCTTGAGGAGGCATCATTCCTTGAGGAGGCATCATTCCTTGAGGAGGCATCATTCCTTGAGGAGGCATCATTCCTTGAGGAGGCATTCTTTGAGGAGTGTCTTGAAATAGTGGTTTCTGAGCAACCGACAAGTTTTCTTTTTTGTTTGCTTCAACCCAAGCATCGAATTGAGAACCTTCAAAGAGGGCAATCCGGTCTCCTTCAATTTCAATTAATGTAGGCACGCGGGTGATTCGCAAATTGCCTCGTTGAAGAATATCTTTATTTCCGTCAACAGAAATGATTTGACATCCTTTGCTTTGAAAAAAAGGTAATAAACGTTTCGATTTCTCTGAAAAAGAACTATACAAATAGATCCTCCCCATTCTATTTTCTTCTTTTAAAGATTTTTTAACTTCCCTCTAAATAAAAATGAACCAATCGGTCTACGAAACTTTGCGAAAAGAAGGAAATCCTCTTTCTGAATCGTACAATTTTTTGTTCAGTGATGAAAGTATTCGATATGTTTCGAAAGAAGTAACAAAGCATCTCCACGAGCTGTATCCTCATGATCGGGCTGCAGTAGTCACAGATGAATCAATCAAAGGAATCCTCTGGGAGAAATATATTCACGAAAGGAAAGATCCGATGGTAATTCGAGAAGAGACAATTAAATATCTTGTGAACCATATTTCAAACGAGAAACAAATTGTAAAACATAAGAATTCCCTCGATCCGTGGATCCAAAATTATGATGGAAATTACGGTCTTGTTCAAGCTGATATGAACACAATGAAACTTAATCATAAGCGAGGAGAGCGAATAAACTTCGACATTCGAATTTAACGCGTAAAAAATTTCTCACCAAATAAAACACAAGAAATGCCAGCCAAGTGGGATAGATGTGTCAAAAAGGTGAGCGCCAAACAGTCTGGATGGTGCCGTAAAAATAAATATCCTCGAGATGAACTTGATCCATCGGGGAAAAAATGCTACAACCCTTATGCAATTTGCTCAAGACTAAGATCTCCGTCGAAGTCAAGAAGTAAGAGCAAAAGAAAGTCAAAAAGAAAGTCTCCTCAACGTCGACGAAAATCTCCAAAATCAAAAAGAAAGTCTCCTCAACGTCGTCGAAAATCTCCTCGTCGAAAGTAATTAATAATATACTCTTTCAAATCCTCAAAAGGATTCGAAGTTTTTGTTGACGTTAAGGAGACTTTCGCTTAAACCTCTCTTTGAGGTTGATTGCATGTTTCCTGACCATTTTCGACAAAGATTTCCAACAAAAAGATTTCACCGGCTCCTCGAGGAGCTTCAAATCGAATATTATTATCATTCGCGTAAAGAGCAAAATTGTTTACGCGAAAATCGATTGTCTCGAAGAGATATTCTTCATTTTTAAAAGTAAACCCAAGAGTTTCATTGAAGGAATCGTCATTATTATATTCGAGATGTGAAACAAAGGCTCCATATGGAAAGGTATTTTGAAGGCAGAAATGCGCCATTACAGGCTTTTTAATGAATTCAAATTTGTTTGAAATTTTGGAAGATGCATCAATGGGCTTATCTACACGAGAAAGTTCTGGAATTTTGCTTCTTATATCAATTACATTAATGAATGTTCGATGTTCCCGAAGCTTATCATTAAATCCAGTTTTTTGTTCAATTAAATAGTCTATCAGACGTTGATAAAGAGTTTCAGGAAATTTAAACATCATTGAATGAGAAATCACATTTTCATCTTTATCGGTAGGTTCATCATACGTTTTCTTGTATACTTCTATAATTTCATCGAATAGTTCATTTCTCGGAAGATTTGTCTGAAACACTGGTTTTGGAATTTCAACCGATTTAACTATTTTTTGGTCAGCCATGATGAAAACGTTTTATTTTACACTTTCATCTTTAATAGATTAATCAATTTTGCCGCACAAAGAAATTGATTTAAAGAATTCGATTTATTATGTGGGGAGAGAACCTCCCCGATCGTGGACGAAGCGATGAACGATGTCAGCTTGAACTTCCCGCTTGAGGACTCCCGCGAGTTTATTCAACCCGTGTTCCGTCACGGGTGCGGTGTTCTGAGACATTCAATGTAGAGGAGATTTGTGGACTGACCCGACCCCAATATGATTTGGGTGGGGTTGAGAAAGCACTAAGATCCCCAGTATCTACTTCGGTACTCAAATATTTGAGTAGATCAAATCTGAGAGCGGTTTTTATCATGGATGAATCTACAGTGAAATGACCGGTCTAATTCTTGGTTGTGCTATATCCCTTGCATATGTAGAGATGTAGTGCAAAGATGTTGGATGATTGTTTCTTTTGGATGCTCAAGAGTTCGTAGCCCTTCGTATACTTCTTCGAAAGTTCCACTTACGGAAATAGAGAGGAAGTAGTCCCGATTGTTGAAATTAGCAATCGGGTTGACTGAGTTCCCTAACTTGACGAAGTTAGGGAAAATTGATTGAAAAAATAATTGTATGTGAAGAGAAATAATGGTAAATACATTTTTAATTTGTTCTTCATTTGAGCAGTCGATTCGAGCTCTCGACTGGAGAAGACTTGGCAAGCAGCGAGTTGAGGCTCTTCAAATTTACAATATCTTGAGAAGATCTCATTATATTGCTAAATTCTTACATCTTGACCCAATGCCATCTTTAAAAGATTTTCCAGGTTCTGATGGAGACTTTCTTCGTGAACAATGGTTGAACAGAGTCTACTCAACTTATAAACAATCGGGTGTAATCTTATATGAACAGGAAGTTTCCGATGGATTTATTTATTCCCTTTGCCAACTCGAAGGATTGAGTCCCGAAGGGACGTCAAAACCAATTAGTTCTGGATTCTCTTCCCATACAGCTTCATCGATGTGGATTGGTTATGAGCAGGCATTGAAGTATTATATTAATGTAACGATCTGCGAATGGATTCGAAGAGGTTATAAAAACACAATGAAAATGTATATTGTGTTTGAGGATGATATTGTATATCCTTGGTGGACTTCTTCGATTGCATTCCATAAATCAAACATTTCTGCACTTCTCCGGAAAGAAATTGTTCGAAAGGAGCCCCGATGGTATCAAAACTTTTTGAACGTTGAACAAGAGTGGCTCGAGAAAGGCTATCTTTGGCCTTCACATCTTTCTCCAGAGCAACGGAAGGAGGTTATTCTCCATCCTTCGGCAAAATTTTGCGATCCAATTCAAAAAGATTTTCTCGAAAATCTTCTGGCATAATAAAAGATCTCGTTGAATTCTTCTTCCGTAACAAAACATTGCACGAAATGCTTCCAGCTTATACAAATCTTATCGCCGCGGTGATTCTTCTTGCCGTTGCTTACCTAGTCGGGTCAAAGAAAGGCCTCTTTCTCGCGGCTCTTGGAGTTGCGCTTTTTATTGCCTGGGGAGTTGTCATGACTCGGCAAATCGCCGATAATTTCGCCAAAACAACGGCTAAAGAAAAGAAAAAAACCGGATGTCCCTGTCAGGCGGGACAATTGTAAGAAGAAAGAATTCTGAAAAAATATTTTCTTTGGCTTTAAAAACAATTTGTGATGAACAGTAAGCTACTTCTTTTAGCCGTCGGTCTCGCGATCGCTGCAGTTTTGGTGTGGAAATATCGCCAAGGAACACTTGTCGTCCCGCAAATTGGTGCAACTGCTGCTCTACAAAATGGGCTTGCAATTCGGGGTGGATCGGTAAACGACTTCCCTGATCAGTCTATCCAGGATCTCCAGGATGCATCATATGATGATGCCCAATACAATGATGTCTCTCATTCAAATTCATTTGAGCTACCTAAACTAAGACCAGTTGAAAATCATAGCTTTAACGATCCACCGGAAGCCGATCTTGACGGCTCTGATGATGCTGAAGAAAACCACATGTTTTCAGCTCAAAGCCATGGTATGATTGGTCATTTGTAAATCATACACACATACATTCATAAATAATTTATCCTTCTTATTGAAGAAGGATAAATGTATCGATAATTAACAAAAAGCGTTTACAATTGAAAGTAATCGAATTGTCCTTCCTTGGACGCATTGACCAAGATGAAAATTATCACTCAATTGTTCATCAAGGAAGTAGAGCCAGTCACCCGAAGCCTTATCAAGAAAGTAGATCAATAAGTCACCAGCATCATAGTTATTTACCGAGTCGTAATTTGACATTCCTTTAAACACTTCGAGCATATTGCGAGCTGGAGGAGATACATATTGTTGCAAGAGTTCAAATACTTTTATTTTAAATTCTACAGTTCGTCTGGGTACTTCTAGTTTTGTTTCAATTTGGCGATCAAAAGTATGTACATCGCGAAAGTTTGTTGGATTGGTCTTTACTTCAAGTTGGGGTTGTTGCTCTTGATTGACTGAGGTTTTCTCACTTGCTTCCTTTAATTTTCGAGCAATTTTCTCGAACAACACGTCATCATCGTCATTTCGAGGGCACTCAATTTTTTCTTCTCTCCGAATTACTTCTTCAAGTGAAGTTTTTCCAAGTGGCTCTGAAGGAGGTTCAAGGTCCTTCAGAACCGATTCAATCGGAGGTGCATTACCATTGACATTGGCATTAATGTTAATTGGTAATGAATTTTGTCCGATATTTCGAGGTCGAATACCTTTGTAGGGAATCCGGGACATTTTGTTTAAAGAATTCTTTTTAGAATTCTTTTTATCTTTTCGAATTGATTTGAACGTCCCTTCGGGACTTATTAAAGTTGATCGGGAACCAAGACTTCATCTGGTTGAGGAGTCATACTCTCAAGCTGTCCAACGGCTTCTGGATCCCAAAGAAAGCCAAATCTTGTACATTCTTGAAGATCTTGAGAAGTCAGCTTACGAACTTCTGATCCGATTTGCCTCCCGATTACCTTTTGAGTCACTGGATTAAAAATCAGTCCAGTTTCTTCATGTTCTTTGTTTCCATAAGCATTGGTTCCAATCACAATCTGCTGCACTATATTTCGACGAGCAGGTAGATTGGCTGCAGGCGAATGTTTTGCGCAATATTTTTCTCCACTTGCTGTTTTTGCTTCACATCTTTTTTTCTTCCCCTTTTCTGAGACGTGCAGACAAATTGAAACCGTCCCGAAGGGACTTGAATCTCTTTGGTTATTCCAACTTGCATAAAGCTGATCGGTTGAAATCCCAGACCGAGCCGCAAGAAGATCAATAAATTTTTTAGTCGCACTTGTAATCACCAATTTCACCTCTTGTTGGAAGAGTTGATTGAAGGAAGAGGAAAAAAATGATTTGCTTTCCTCTTGAGGAATAGAACTTGGAAGAGTAAACATTTTGGCTTTTTCTTTCTTTTCAAAAGTGTCCAATTCAATTTTTCTGAAATGGGACATTGTCAGTCATCACCCGGGGTTAAACGTCCCAATGGACAAATTCAACATCCCGAGGAAGACAAAATCTCGAACAATAGCGATGATGAATATATTTTAACCAATTTAGAGAGTCCAGGACATTTAAATTTTAAGCTTAAGAACCGAGAAGAGAAAGAAGATATTCAAAGACAAATCGAAGAACTTGAGGAAAGCGAAGAAAATGAAGAGAAAAAAGTTGTCTTGCTTGAAGAACTAAATCGAGGGAAATTGTCTAAAAGACGACGTGACCTGAATCAATCCAAAATAATTGGAGATGATCTTCAAGCCCTATTTGATATTTTTCACATCAATTCTATTTCACTTACTTATCGACACGGACGTTTCCTTGCTCCAGATACAATTTTTTATGGATCTCATAGCTCTGCAGCAGGACTTTATCAAATTACCAATCCTCTTGACCAACAGAAATACTTTGTAAAAAGTTTGTCTCGATTTTCTATTTGGTTTCACGAGAAAACGGTGTTGAACACCATTGCAACTGCTTACCCGAAAGGAGCTGAACGTTACAGTCTTCCAGAGTTGGTTGGTGCCAGACGAAAATATATTGTACTCAAATATTATCCAATTAATGCAACTTTATTTCCTGAATTGCATGAGAAATTAATTCATAAACAAGCTTGGCATCTTCTTCAAGCTGTGTACAACCTTCGAAGAATTGGTATCTTCCATCGTGATATTCGAAGAGATAACATTGTATTTACCGACGAACGTAAACCAATTTTAATTGATTATGGTTTAAGTTCGATCTTTCCAATGGCGAAAGCTGGTGATTTTTGTCTGTGTCAAACAACTGCTTATCGAGCACCAGAGATTATTGCCCAACAAATCATGATTCGATCGAAAGATCAATCATCTGAAATCTACAAATATTCAATCAATATTGAAGAGTGGAGTTTAGGACTTTGTTTTGTCCCATACATGGATAACCTTGATATGTCTCGTCGATGTCGCGATCCATCATTTGTTCACCTTCAACATCTTGCAATGCCTGAAATGCCAAAACATCCGTTTTTGGAAAAGAATCCTCTCAAACGTCCTCGTCTTGAACCATATCTTGATCGGGTCTGTATTACACGATATGATATGTGCGCGAATAATTTTCTTGCAACAAAAGACAAACTTAAATCTTCATATTTAACTTTGTCTGAAATGATTCAAATTGCTGATTATGTTGATGATTGGACTGATTTTTTCTTTGTGATTACCTTCTTTGCTCAATTGGGTCAAATTGGACTCGCGCTACAAGTGTTTAAAATTCTTCAATCAGAATTAATTGTAGATCAAGAAATTGATGTCGTCTATTCAATTAATCATCCTTATTTCTTCGTTCGAATGTATTTACTGCAAGATGAATTGGATCAGATCCTTGATCATTTGATTTGGTGTACATTTAAAAATTTTCATACTCATCTTTTCCTTCAGGTAAAATATTTGCTTGCTCAAGCTGGAAGAATAATCGATTTTACTCCCGAAGAAAAAGAATGGTTAGACAATTATTGGAGCGAATTTGACTTGGCCAAGAAAAATGTTCAAAAACCGAAATTTTATTTTCGAACTCTCCAAAATGGAACAATTGAGACAAAGATATAGCGAACCTATCGTTCCGAAAGGAAAGGGTAAGCTTCCTGAAGTTCAAAAGATACCACATTTTATTCAAGTTCCTCAAAGACTTCCATTCTTGCCTTATTCAAATGAGGTTTATCTTGATCCTCCACCGCAAATGTTGTTTCAACGTCCACCTCATTTTGTGCCAAATTTATCGCATTCAAATCTGGACGTCTTGATGCCAGATATATAAAAATAAATCTCTTTGGAGATTTATTTAACACTCTTTAACAATCATTACTCGGATAAGTTGTGACTGGTGAAAGATACAACATTCCGGTAATATTGGTTGGAGGCTGCTGTTGACCTGGTAGGACTAAAAAGGTAACTCCAGGTTGAATTGGAGGAGTCACTCCACCGTAAGGATTTTCAAGAAAATAATAATTACCATTCATATCTTGAAGGAATCCACATTTGTTGGCTCGGAAATTATAACCAAGATCCGATGAAGTATCATCAGCTTGTTGAACTTTCAACAGCGGGCTTCCAATCGTTTGTGAATATGCATAAAAATTACCCATGAATTCAAGTTGGAAATCATTCTTTACTACATCATACAACACTTTACCAACAGCTTGAGCACAAGGAGGAGCGACGGTCCACATCCAAATCGGTTTGCCCAATAGTGAACTTAACTTCGGAACAACCACTAAATTATCATATCCAAATGCCTTCAAAAAGAAAGTATTTGGAATGTTGGCTCCGAGAGCAATTGGTGCGGTAGGAGAAATACAATTCAAACAATCTTTGCCAGCAAACATTGGATCACAAGCGCAAACTCCATTATCATCCGGCGATCCTTGATAATTACAAATTTGTCGAGTGTACTGACATTTTGATCCAGAAAAACCATCCTTACAATCACATTGAAGTTTAGATAGATTTTGAGGTGTTCCATTGTTGTTACAGTCTTGGACGGTGTAGGAACAATTCGCCCCATAGAATCCAGGTTGACATGAACAAGTATAGGCATCTGGGTTACCAGCAACTGGAATAGGATCTCCATTTCCTGAACAAGTCTGAGCATTATATTCACAAGAAAGACCTGATGTGTGAGCTGCGCAATTACAATGGCCGATATTTGCAGACAAAACTTCATTAGGAGTTGGAGCTGATCCAGCCGACGGAATATCTACCAAGGTTGGGTTTTGATTAGCGACGAATTCTCCTCCATGACAAATTGCAGTATCATCAATCAAACAATAAGGAGCTTGTTTTACTGCTGGTGAAGCATAGTAATGATGTTTAGATGGATCATATGGAACGAATCGACAATTGCTTGTATTTTGCCCGACAATGTGTCCGGCTGGATTGTGAATGTTCGGATCTGGTGAGACAGCTGAAGCATTTACTCCTCGGCAATTATTCGCATCAACAGTTGGGAAAATTGGAACTCCGTTGATTAACATGATTTGACGAGCATCTCCTTGTTCATCAGTACAGGCTACTTCTTTCCACCCTTCAGCTGCATGGAAAGCCGCCAATTGACAATTATCAGTGATTTCATCTTCAACATACCATCTCCACCCAGCCGATGGACCTCCACAATTTGATTCATCGACGTATCGACAAACTGCATCGTCATGAGGAGGTTTTGGAATTGAACCACAGAAATCAGGTTGATTATCCGAAACGCATGTACAACCAAAATTGGTACTATCATCACATTTTGGATATTGGCCAGCTGGACATTGCTGATTTTTACAAGCATCAGCCGGACAAGTAGGGGAACATGTCCATTTTTTCCATCCACAATCATACTGTGGAATTACTGATTGCCCATTCAAACTATAAGTGCAATTCAGGCCAGATGAATCACATTGTTTTGTTCCACAATTGGCTGAAGTGTATTGATCTGGATGACATTCAGCATCAAGACAATAGTAAGCGTAATTTCCTGTGCCATCGTCTCGACAGTCAAACTTTGCGCAATCCTTTGGCGGATCACCTGAACATTTACTGACACATTTTCTCTCCCATTGATCTTGATCATTCTTCACACAGCTTGACTTTGCATTTGGAGGGCAAGAAATTTCTGGACCACATCGCGAGGTACACTGGAGATTATTGTTCGCATCACATTGAATTGTATAGTCATTTCCAATTTGCGCACAAGGGGGATTGTCACAACATTGTGATGAAATTTTATCCATATCTCCAAAGCACTTTTGACATTTTCCACCGTTGCACTTCTTAACTGGTCCACAACAGTCATTGTCGGTTGAACAAGTTTGTTCGGATGGGCAAACATTCATATGAAAAATAAATGCTTGCGAAGCGGGTGCCCAGACAAATCCTCCAGATTGATTCCGTCCCGAAGGGACTTGAAGTGCCAATCCATATTGCTGATTTGCAGAAAGAATTTTTCCTTCCTGGGTAATTAATATATTTCCTGGTGTTTGTGAGACTCGAGGTGCCAATCCAGGAATTGGTTCAGCGAGATACATTGTTGTAACCGTTGAGTGGCCATTTGCATCTTCAACCAGAGTTGAAAATGAGAGTTTATTGATTCCATCCCAGGTTGCAAAGTTATTAGTTGAAGATCCACTCGTCAATATCCCATTTACGTTTTGAAGAACATTTGAATTGTCTACTCCAATTTCTCCGGTTGAAAAAGAGGGATACAATTGAATTTGTGGTAAGGGCTGTTGACACTTACCAGAGATACAGTGAAGTCCATCGCAACAATCGCCATCTACCAGACAAGTTGTCGGAGGCACACATCCTTTCCTCTTCCAAAGGAACCACCATATCAAGAGGATTACAACCCCGATTCCGATTAGAATTAGAATCATTTTAGAATCGTCCGAAAAAACTTTTCAAAAAAATGATTCTTTGTTTTTGAGTCTTGGTCAAAACAAAGAAACGATGGCTGATTCAAATCCCTTTGGACTACAAGATGGTTATTTTGGTCTTGAATTGTATACCGACAAATCGATTATGGTTAGAGCGAACATTGCCACACTAAATAAACATCTTGCCTATTTGATAGGCGATATGAAAGGAATGTACAAAGATAACTGGAGAGGTTACCCAGGAGTGATGTTCCCAAGAACTTCTGAAGCAATGGTGAGAACAAAAATTAGCTTTTTTCACGGACCTGGATATCTTCCAAGTAAATCAGTTGCTCCGCAAAGTGCCAATAGCTATGCGCAAATGTTGCAACAAGCTCATTTGACATCTCAAATGGCAGCTCAAGTCCCTCAAGGAATGCCTGCAGCTCAAGTCCCTCAAGGAATGCCTGTGGCTCAAGTCCCTGCTCCAAATGGCCAAGGAACAGTCCCACTTCCTCCTTTTGCATCTTACGCACCGTCTGGACCACGAGTGCTCAAAAATACATCTTTGACTGAAGATCTGGAAAAGAATGAAGGAAAGTATCATGATGATGTTGATGAAATCAATAACAAACCGGTTGATCTGTTGAATACCGAAATTTCTCAATTGAAGCTGACAGTTACTCAATTGAATGAGCAACTGAGATCAATGGAATCTCGATTGGCAACTGCTGAAGCACAGACTACAAGTCTTCACAATTTTGTTGAAGGATTGGCCAATACAGTCAAACAAATCATCGAACGAATTTCATCTGAAACAAAGACTGAATCGACGTAAAGAATCTTGAATTTTAATCTCCTCGAGAGGAGATTAATGTTTACACATTATATAATTAAGTTAATTTCTTATCAATTTCTTATCAATTTCTTATCAATTTCTTATCAATTTCTTATCAATTTCTTCAGCAAAGATGATAAACTTTTTATAAGTTTCTTCTCGGCGTTGAGTGAATTCAAATTGCGTAACTTTTTTACCAAATTTCAAACGTTGAGAAATCCAATACAATATATGATGCCCACAAAGCTTATCTTTTTTCGACGATTGAAGGCCTTTCTCAGCAAATAATTGAAAGGAAATTTTCTCCTCCGAAAATTGGGCAAACAATCCCTCAAGCACTGAAGCAAAATTGCCTTGAAGGAGAGTTGAATTTGGTTCATATCTCTCAAAGACAATTCCATTTGAGTAATAAATTAATAAGATATTGTAGTGAAGATCAAGGTAATGGTTGGAAGAATGTTCATGTGGAATAGACTTCTCATAATCTTGTTGGCAATGATAGAAGATCAACGGGATTGCAACAACATGTCCTTGTTTAGCCAAGCGAATGGCAAGTTGAACATTTTGTTTGACCATCTCCTTTGACGAAGATCGGAAATCGACCTTTTCTTTTCGGGTACAAATCCAAAAAGGAGGAAATGCGTGGGTGTTTCGAAAACTACGAACAGTCTCTTTTAACAAATCTTCGATTTTTGAACTTGAAATGATCTTCATCGAAAAAATGATTGATCTTTTAAGGGAAATGGGAAAAAAGAAATGCCTTGTGAAATTTGTGGGGCATGTGTTGGCAATTTGGCCACTCATCAGCGTTCGCAAGCATGCCAATTGTCTGCACAAATCAATGCAAATTTTCGTTTTCAATGTCGAAAATGCGGGGTTTTCATTGAAAAAATGGGTCAAATTCGCAGTCACGTTTGTGGTACAATTTGGAGTGATCCAAGGCTGAAAGAATACGAAATTAGGGTAGCTACCCTTGAAAAACTTTTGCTCGACATAAAACGACAATCCGCTCGTTCGTCATCAAATGTAAGCGAAATTTCTTCAGAAGAACAAACCTCGAAATCGGCCATTGAGATTGAACAAGAGATACAAAAGACGATGGAAAGTGAAAAACAAAAATCATCTCAACTGTCTATCTTTCAAAATAAAAAAGGTGCTTTACTTGAAATTGAACAACCCGAATATGAAAATAGAAATCTCGATTTGAAGACGAGAATTCGTGGTTTGATTGAAATCTTGAAGAAAGGAGACGAAATAAGTGTGTCAGGAGAAAATAGAAATTATCTTCTCGGCACAATGTTAGGAGAATATCTTGATATCTCAATTGGAAGAATACCAGATCGAGTCATCCAGGAACTCGCCGGTACATTTAAAACTTTTTTTGCAACCCATTTAATCGAAAAAGTAAAAACGGATCTTTTTGAAGGAGGATTAGTAGATTCTTGTTGTAAACCTGAATATATCTCTTATTTCAATGTCTTATGTTCAAAATTTGATCACGTTCATCATTTCAACTTTCAATTTCCGATGCTTGTTTCCGCCTTTGAAGGAAGTATTGTTGATATGTTTAGTCCTCGATGGTGGTTTGTTCCATTCAGTCAATTTGTTCATCATGTGATTACTTCTCGACTCAAACCAATGACTCAATCAGTTAAAAATAAGGAAGGATATTTAATTGTGTACACCAAGGAACAAAATGGGTGGATTGCTGATCCACTAGCTTGGAATTTGACTGAAAAAATCTCTACTCTTCTCATTGATCAAGCTCTACCTATGTTCAAGAAATTTTATCGTGATGTATTTACAGATCTCAAATTTCGACCATCTTGGAGAATAGATAAAGATTTATCCGGTCTAATTCATTTGTTTCGAAATATTGAAATGGCAATTCGATTTTTTGATCTTAATCATTTGCTTCGCGTTGAAATAGAAAGAAAATGTCCAAGAGAAGATCCTTCTCTTTCTGATGATGTTAAAGTGCCGTTTTCAATGCTCGAGCATTATCAGCTTTGTTCGACGAGGATTGCGAACAAAGTTCCTCCTTTACTTGAAGCTCATCCTCTCGAGGTCATTTTTGACGATATCTCAGATCAAGACCTCGAAATTTATACAAAAAATTACATTCAAGAACTAAGTAATATTGAAATGTATAAAAGTCATCCAAAGTTTCAGAAGCAAGTTTCAACTGAGAAGGGAGCGCTTTAAAGGTTAAACGTCCTTCAAGGGACTGGTTAAACGTCCTTCAAGGGACTGGTTAAACGTCCAAATAAACTTTCGTTTTGATTACTCAAACCGAGACTAAATTAGTTCGAAACTTATTTAATTTTCGAAATTTTTTTATCTTCAAAAATGTCAAAGGCTAACGCTCAACGTGATACCCGAGGATTAATCGGTGCAAGCGATGATTATGCTTCGTTTGACCGGGCATACCCTCTTGTTACCTATGGAAAAGCAGATGAATTTTGTCGTGATGACTCAGACTGTCGTTACGGATTAAAATGTAAGAGAAATATTCTTACTCAAGCTCAGACTTGCCGATTACCTGAATATCAATCGGCTCAACCATCTCCATACAATGCAGTTGAACCTTCAAGATGTACTCGAACACCTGCTGATCAAAATTGTCATCGTGATACACTTCACGGTCGAGTTCGGTGTGCCGAAAGTGAATGTGCACCTCGAAAAGTGCAAAACAATGAACAATCTTTTCTTGATAGATTTACGAACTTAATTGGTTTTTCATCTTCTCAATCAGCTTCACAGCTACCGGCTACCCAGAAAGTGGTTCGAAATAAATGTTCCGCCGCTGAGACGCTTGAATATCTACCCACCGGACAAAAAGTATGTATCTATATGAATCCTGATACAAATCAAGTTGAAAGAATGCCAGATAAATGTTGCGATGACTTTAACGCTTCGAGTTACAATCATGAAGATGAATATGTCCGTTATGGACTTTCTCCCCAATATTACGGGGTATTCCGTTAAAATATCACGGTGTTCCGTTAAAATATCACGGTGTTCCGTTAAAATATCACGGTGTTCCGTTAAAATATTTTTTATTCTCCTATTTTGAAACGTATCAATGTGGCTGATTGCATTTTGTGAACAATTGTTAAATTGGTCTATTTTGTGCCGGGAATTAATGTTTGGGAAATTGACGCCTGTTAAAGCCCCAGAACCCGATATCAACGAGGGCCAAAATTCGTAAAAATTGATTTTTCTTTTGGAGGTTTTGAGAAGTATCAAAGAATTCGAATAACTAATTATCTGATATTCTTACCTTCAAATGTCTAACACTACTACCCCTGTTGTTGCTCCCGTTGCTCCCGCAACCGAAACCAAGACTCTCTCTGCTGAGGATCTTGCAAGTGAGCTCAAGAACTGTGGAAATCGATTCCTCGAATTGTTGATGGTCGCCTTCGACAAGAAGGGCGATGAGAATTTCCGCGTGCAGGCAACTGCTGCCTTGCATCAAGCGTTTAGCGCAATGTTGGGCGGTGTGAGCAAGTCTGTGTCACAGCCTGTTCAACAAACTTTTGCTCCTCCCCAAGGAGCAGTCCCTCAGACCGTTCCGCAAGGTGCAGCAGTAACTCCTGCTGAACATGAAGGTTTGAAGAAGATGACGATTGCAAATCTTCAGGCTCGAGCTCAACAGCTTGGCCTCAACAAGCCAACTGGCAAGAAGGATGAGATCATTGCGAACATTTTGACCCAAGCTGGTCAGCGAGGTGTCTCTGTGGCCACGTTCTTGGCAGCTGCACCAGCTGCGGCACCTGCACCACCTCAACTTGGAGTTCCTCAATTTGGAATGCCCCCTGGAACTGCTGTTGGTCTGCCTCCTCAATTCGGCACTGCAGTTGGAGTCCCTCCTCAACTTGGAGTTCCTCCTCAACTTGGAGTTCCTTTTGGAGTTCCTCCTCAACTTGGAGTCCCTCAAATGCTAACTCTTCCAGTCGGTGCTCCAGTCGGTGCTCCAGTCGGTGCCCCTCAATTGGGAGCACCCGTGTTGAGTTTGCCGGTTCCTCAACCGGCCGCTCAACCTACTCCGCAATAAAGCGAAAAAGCAATCAATCAATAAATTAGCTTGATAAATTTACCTTTCTCGAAAGGTATATAAAAACCCTTTCCATTTCCTCAACAGGAAATGAAAATTGATTTTTTCTCTGGACGTTACTTGGAAAAATAAAACTTATCACTTTACTATTTAAAACTTAAACTTTAAATCTTAAACTTTATGTCCACTACATACAACGTGACTTATTCGACTCCAAAACCGAAGTCGGGAAAAAAGTCAAACAAAAATGGAAACCAACGTAATTCCTTTCAACTTCAAGCTGAAAATCTTGAACGTGCGAAATCAAAAGCTGCGAAAGTTTTTCGTGTTGGACAATCTACATCTCCTGATACAACAGCTGAAGAGCTTTTGAAGGAAGCAGATGCAGTGATTGAACCTCTTGATGGTGTTGAAATGTAAAAACATTTCAACTAATTCAGAAAGGAGTTTAACCAGTTTTGCAGATCGTTTAACGTAATAATATACCATTGTGATAATATGATACTATAATTGAGTTTCGGCTCATTTATAATAGCTTACTTTTTAATACTGAGTTTGACCGATGAGCAACAAGGGATCCATCCTTTCCCCTTTTTTCCAACATCAATTTCATATTCTCCATTTCGAAGTCCATATACAGCATCAAGAATTAAATCGAGCTTCGGGTCGTCTTCCCAATCATTATTTTCTTCTTTGACCAGCTGACCATAGATGTATTTAATTAGTTGTTTTTGTTCATCTTGATCGACAGGTTGCCCGTCTTCGAGTACAAAGGTTTTGACTAATCCCGAAGCTTTGGCAACGACTTCAACAATGTTATGTACGTCAACGCCTTTTTTGTCAAGATATCCCTTCAAAAATTCATTCAAGGCTTGTTGAGATGCTTCAGCAATATTTGCAACGTATTTGAATTCAATCGCCGCCATCGGTTTTAAAGCTAAAAATTAAATTCGAAAAAAATGAAAATTCTCCTCTAGGTAGAATTAAAAGTTATCTATTCTATTTATTTAATTCAATTCGAAAAGTCAGAAAATTGAAATGAAAGTTGGAGAGCCAGTTTTTGGGAGTGAATATCTTTTTGTTAAAGAAATTCCCGGCGGAGATGGTCGAAAAACTGATGTCTTTCTTGTATCAAAGGATGACAATCTTTATGTTATGAGATGTCAGAAGATGTACCAGCGAGTAGCCGGCAAGAACTGTATTTGCACGCATCAAAAGTACATTCAATTTCTCGATTTGCTCAAAGATGATGAAAAGGAATTTTTTGTTAAGCCTGTTATTCTCGATGATCAAAAACTTGTGTTTGATTACATCGAAAAGAGGAGAAATTACATCGAAATTTCAGTTTGGCCTTTTCTTGGGAGCGATTTATTTGAATTGACTCGAACTGCCAGTCTAAATCAAAATGAATTGCGTCAATATCACATTCACCTTCTTCAGATTTTGATAATCATGAAGAAATACAATTTTGTTCATCGAGATTTCAAGATTGAAAACATTGTAGGAAACAAAATTCCTTATGCTATTGATTGGGAGTTTTCAGATTTTGCAGGATGCTCGGCATCAGGAGGGACAGATATTTACAATTCTCCCGAAGCAGCCAAAAACGCATCATATTCACATGTTGATATGGATATGTGGGGATTTGGGACTATTTTATTCTTAACTTGGTCAAGATCGGGTATGCCCGAAGTTTCTCGAGGAAAATTTGTCGAGATGATACAGAATAGAAGACAAAGTTGGAAGGTATTTAATTTTACTGAAGATCAACTTGAAATTCTTCGAACAATCTTCACCTATGCACCAGAAAGAATAACTCCCGAAGAACTTGCTCGGGTACCTTATTTTGATTGTTCGAAGGTTGTGTAACTAGTTTCGAATCGAATTTTATCTCTCTTCGGAGAGATAAAAGGAAAGACGTTTACCACTTCAGAGAGTCCGTTGAGGGACGTTTAACCAGCCCTCTGGCGTTTAACCAGCCCTCTGGCGTTTAACCAGCCCTCTGGCGTTTAACCAGCCCTCTGGCGTTTAACCAGCCCTCTGGCGTTTAACCAGCCCTCTGGCGTTTAATTTGTTTCAAGATCTTCATTCGCAATGTTTTTTTCAGCATCCAAGAGTTCTTGAGACTTAATGTAGACTGTAAATGTTCCAAGTTGTTGAACATTGAGTACCATTCTCATCGGGTTATTTTCTTTCAACGAAATCAAAATATTATTGGTTGTATTGATCATCTTTTTGATTGAAAAGACAAGGTTTGTACTATAATTTTGTTCATAGTCAACTTCGAGTCCCTTTCCATCTGGATAAGGACTGTGAAATTGGGATTCTTTTTCCACTCCAGCCTTGTCTTTTGAAGAGAAAACAATAGTTCCATCCTTAAATCTTCTTACTTTCAAGGTTGATCCGGATGGTTTTGTATTCAAAGATTGTGATGAGGCGAGGAAAATTTTGTTTGACACTGCTACCGTCTTTTTCTCATCGTAGTCAGTTGGAATACAAATCTGTGGAGGTTGGACAGGCTGAACTGCAATACTGGTCGAAACCGTACCAGCTCCACTTTCAGATTGAGGACTATTCTCAGTACGAACTGTCTTCAAAAAGATTTCATGGGGACTTTGAAAGTAAAGAATCATAAAGATTGTTTCCTTGACTCTTACCTTCTTCACCGAAGCAAAAAAGTTCTCCATATCAATGGCGAAAGAGAAACTTCCAGCACCAGTTCCATCTACTCCGTAGTAACGAAAACTACGAAATTGTTTCGCGTTTAAGTTAACCAAGCACAAAATTCTTCGATCTACACTTTCAGTGCATGAATAGAGCCCGTTTTGATCAACTGTAAAAACGGCCTTACCCTTGTGGAGACAAGCTTCGATAGTCTCAAGGAGACCTTTAACAGCCTTACCTCCATCTCCAATTTCAAGCTTAAAAATTGATTTCTCTTCACTGAGTGCACTCATAAAAACTTTTTTACAATTTCTTTTAAGAAAAAACTTTTTCTTTAAAATCGTTTTTATGGTCGGCCTCTCTCGAAAGATCCATCTTTGTAGTCCAACTGATGCAAGCTTCACTCTTCACGGGTGGTCAATTCGTCAATATCAAGAAGACTCTCTTCTCGAATATCTTGTAAAAATTGACCACGAACTAAAGACTGAATATGTCAAAGGATTTGAAAAGGCTAAAAATAAGATCGAATATTTTAAGTATGTGATCGTTCATGAAGAGGGTGGTATTTTTGTCCGCTATTCATCAGTCAATGAAATCGAATTTAATCAAATCGAGGAGATCGTCAATTATTTTCATCGAAGAGAAATCACATTGTTTGCATGTCCAAGTATGCTCGTTAGTTGTCTGAACCATCATCCTCAACTCCTTTCAATCTTAACTAATGAAGAGGGATTTATTCCATTTAGTTCGATTTACACGACTGCAGGAGAAAATGAAGGATACAAAACTTTGGTAACCTCTTTGACTTTGCCAAAGTATTTGAAAAAGATTGCTGAGGATAAAATTTCAAGTTCAGCACAAAACTCTCAGCCCAATATTCGAGTTACATATAATATTGATAATATTGGATTTGGGATTATTACCTTTTGTGCAGGCTTGTTGCTTGGCTGGTCAGTCAATAAAAGTGGTTAAACATTCTTTAAGAATTGGTTAAACATTCAAAAAATTTTTCAGAGATCGAAATCTCTGAAATTTTATCTTCTTGAATGGCAATATGCCGATAGAAAAATAATTGCTGAAATAAAACAAACTAGAACAAAAGGTATCATTGTTGTAATCGGTTCCAAAGGATGGCATATACCTTTACGATCAAGACATCCATTATAACAATCAAAATAGGCACAATGCTCTGACCATCTTCGGCAAGAGAGCATTTCTGGACAGACTTGTTTATCCTTATCGATTTCAACTTGAAAAAGATGCCATCCAAGACTAAATGACAAAATTGCACCCAAAAGTTGAAATAGGGTTGATGACATTTAATCACTTCAGAGAGTCCTTCGAGACGTTTAATGATTCCACTTACCGAAAAGAAGTTTTATATTTTGATTCTTCAAAAAGAATCAAAATCAATTTTATTTTGCATGTAAGGTGAGTAGTGCCAACATCTTATCAGCACCTTCAATCAAATCATCAGAAGTTCGTGTATTTGGTAAAATATCGATCAACGATTCGTAATGACAATACTTTTTTGCAGGTTGTTCAAATTCTCCAATATCACGATGCACCCGATAGAGATGAAGATGTGGGTGCCTAACTTGAAGTTTGGTCAACCAATCTACTTTTTGGCATGATCCATTCGGATCATTTCGATTCATTTCAGCAATCAATAAAGTTTTTCGTGGTGTTTGAAGAAGAGTATCAAGTTCTTCTTCATTGTGTATGATATAGATAATTGCGACGAGATGATTTGACCTTCCTTCGGAACTCTCTGAAGTGGTTAAACGTCTTGAAGGACTGGTTAAATACCTAATCATTTGAGGTTCAATATTTCTCCTTGCTTTCACTGTGTAAAGCGATGCGCTTCCGGGAAAAGCTTTGAGATCAGTGTCCCACTTAGCAATTATATCTCCAATCCAGGCTTTCTCACCAAAATATTGATCTTGTTTGTAATTATGGTCCTTCACTTGTTGTTCATAATCATGTCTGATTTGTTCTAATGCAAGTTGTTTTTCATTCAACGTTTCCTCAATTGATTTAATCCTTCGATCAAGTTTTTCTTTTTCTGATTGAGGATGTCGAAAGAAACTTAATCTCGGATCTCGTTGTACAGGTTCATCCGGAAGTTCTCCAGCATTGTAGAAGATTATTTCTCTTTGTTCTTTGCTCTCAAAGATATTTATTTTACCAAGATTATTCCTTTTTTGTCTCAATTTTGAAAGGAATTCTCTATCTGACTTAACATCATCTTCAAATTCTTTTAAACTCATATAGAGGTCTTTCAACTCGGCTGATTGTTGATCAAATTTAAGTCCTTGATCCTTTCGATAAAACGGAACGAACACAATATTGACAAACTCCGTTGCGATTGGTTGTGCTTGCCCCATTTTCCCTTTCTCAAAAGAAAGAGAAACTTTTTTTCATTTTTCACTACTCATTGAGTTATCTTGAAGAGATGATGAACTCGATATTTTTGATATTGTGGATGAACAAGATGGCATTGAACAAACAGAAGTTTCAACAAAACATTGGCGAGATTCTTTTTGTGTAGCAAAAGAAAGCCATTCCTGTAGAACCGAGGCAAATTGATGACGCTGATTGTAACGAGGAATAATCAAATTTGAAATGAGATAAGAGGTGGTCATTTTCATTCCATATTCTGTATCAATTTGAAGACACTTTTCAAGCAGAGATTGATCAGGTATTTCAAAATCAAATGCAGTTAACATATTCTTAAACTGATGTAGATCCATTTCAAGTACATGAATAAGTTTCATTCTTCCTGGTCGAAAGATAGATTGATCAAGATCAGAATAGTCATTGCTGGTGAAGATTAACACTTGATCGCGAACAGGGTTGTCGAGATACGTCATCAAGTCTTGCATAATTGTCGAACTTTCTTCCTCGTCCGAATCACTGCCTTTTTTCTCATCGTCATTATCTTTACCCTTGGATTTTGATTTTCTGACTCGAGTTATTGATGAAAAGAATGAAACAGTTTCTTTTTGCTGGGCTCGAATATCCTTTTTTAATAGATACTTATAGTCTTCACTCAAATTAAAATCTTCAAACACAATGACTGACTTTTTGAACCATCCTCCGTATAATTTATTGATTGATTTTCTGCTAAATTTGAGTCGAACATAATCAAAGTTAAGTTCAGATGCAATTGCAATCCCAATTGAGGATTTTCCCGTTCCGGGAGGTCCAGAAAGAAACAAAGTATTGGGAAGTTTAATTCCTTTTTGATAAAAATGGATATTCTTTTGTGGATTCTTCATATCGTCGACAAAAGCAGTTAATTGTTTTGCAACTCGTTCGGAAAGAAATAATGAAGCAAGTGGCCTCTTTTGTTCAAGCTGACAATCGCTATCGGTACCATCAAAGACTTTAATTTGTTCTTCGTGGATGGGAGGATCCTTATATGGTAACTTTAAAATTTTGAGGAAATCAATGTACATATCCGGATGGGGAAAAGCAATATGAATATATCCACTGTCTCCATCCCCTGTACATTCGAAATAAATTTTTTTCTCGTTCAGCATGAAGAAATCCTTGAAACAACCACTTGGATCGATCCGAAGAGAATATGGTAGATTACCTCCTCGATGCTGCATCATTTTAAGTAAATATTTTGAACCTCCTTTTTGTTTGTCATACAATTCAAAAAATAGATTTGCAATTCGATCAGAGGCTGAAAAAGCAACTACTTGAACCTCCGATGCCGATTGGTTCCACCAAGCCAAAAATTTCTTAATCAAGTTTAGAAATTCATCAGTTAACATTGATCCAGAAACAAGAATAAAAGAAGAAAATGAAGAGAAGAGAGTGATATTCTGATCTTTCGAAGAAAGATACGCAATTAGCCCTGGTAAGAAAACATACTTGAATGTTTTCAACAGTGTTTTCTGATACGAAGGTAATTCGACTTCATTCTCATTATCATTTTCTTTCTTAGGCATCTTTTCCTTTTTCCCTTGATTGTAGAAGTCAAAATCAATTTATTTTCCTCTCGAGGAAAATAATACTTTATTGATCAGAATGAAGAATGTCATAGTGAAGTTTCTTTAAATTTAAAAAGGAAAAGATTAAACACAACAATCTCGGGTCGTAAAGATCTTGTTGCAAAAATGCCGACAAATTACCTTTAGAATGTAATCCACTTGCAACTAAGATGGCAAGTTTGAGATGATACAATTCGAGCAAATAAGTCTCTTCCGAACATTCAACAAAAATTGTTGCTTGATCGACATGCATTCGAAAGATCTCGAGTGCATTATCTGGGTTGAGCGGAATTTTAGCAAGAAGGGAACGTTGAGAAAATACATAAAGATAAGCTCCATTAGTTGAGAGAATTAAATCCCATTCTGGTAAATGTTGAAAGTAATCACTTTCAACATCGAGGAGTTCCTTACATTCTCTTGGATAAGAAAAAACTCCTGAATCTTGACATCGAATTAAAACAAGCTCTTCGTTCATTGTCGAATAGCAAATTTGCTCTATTTCTTTGACATCTGAAATGTTGAGTAACTTCGTCGGAATAGTTTTGACTAGGCTAAAATCAGCTTGATCGTAAATGAAAAGATTTCGATCGTCAATGGTGTAATAATATAGTTTCGAATGAAAAAATCTCTCTTTACCCCACAATTCAAGTTTGTTCAATTTTCCATTTCGATAGAATGTCACATGTGTTTCATTGTGATTGATAATCAAACGATCTTGAGTTGCATCAATATTGTCGATTCCTTCCTTGGGAAATTCACCAATTTTTTGCCAAAGATAGGGACTTAATTGATAGACTATACAATCAACTTGAATAAAAAGTCCTTCTGGAATTGAGGCCAGTCCAATTATTTCATCATTTGGTGAAGCAAATGAGAGATGAGACTGGTGTTTACCGTCTCGATTGAAAAAGGAAATTTTTTGATACGATAGAGCTGCATATCCATGAGGAACTTTTACCACGTTTGAATGATAAGTAGATACACGGCCATTATATCGATATTGGTTGAACATTTACTTTCTCGTCGGATGGAATAGAGAAAAATCAATTTTCCTATTTACTTCATCATCAGACGGACAATGATCACAAACACAACCGAATGGAGAATTAGACCAACCAAAGTTGGGCAACCTTCAGAATCGGCAATTTCGATATCAACAAATTTGTCCATTAACTTTTGCACCAATTTGTACAAAAATGGTGAAGAAACAATCAAGAAGATCAATCCTGCAATCAACGAAATCTTCCACTTTCCGAGGTTATCCAAGCCTCCGGGAGGGGCGTCGAGAACCTTGAAATTCTCTTTGACTGGGAATTGTTTAATCATGCGTTCTTGGAGTGTTGCCATTTTGAAAACAATAAAAAATTTCAACTCTTTTTTAAACTCGAATTAAAATGGCCGATCTTGGAGAATTGGGTGATCTGACAAAAATTGGCGATCTGGGAGATCTTCCGGATCCTCTTGGTGGCGGAGGAGTCGAAGCAGTTGTCGACGAGATTAGCAATACTGTCTCAGCCTCATTGAAAGATGTCAACATTCCAGCAGGCGTACCTCCTGATGTAATTGCACAAATTCCTGAATTCACTCCTCCAATCATTGAACTCTCAGTGAAAGAAATTCCGACTACCGCTGATGGAATCGCGGGAAAACAAATTCAAGCCAATGCACTTGAAAGTATCGAACAAAATGCATCTCTGATTCATAGTAACGCAATTGAAGATGCACTTGTTGCAAAGGGGGGAGATCCAGCTCGAATCACCGCTGATGATCTAAAGAATTCTTACGCCAAAGAAGTTGATGCCAAAGTCAATGAAGCGAAAGCAAATTTTAAAGCTGAATTGTCGACTGCAGTTGATCAATCACTGGCTGAAGTTGGAGGTAAATCGGGAGATTTAGTTAATTCTTTAGTTGAAGATCCAGCTGGCGCTGAAACAAAGTTGACTGCTGATGGAGAAGCAATTGAAAAATCTGATCCAAATTGGAAAGACACCATTAAACAAAAACTCGGTTCGGTGGGTGAGAAAATTCTCAGTTATGGAGGTAAGGCTTTATTGGTGCTTGCCGTCATTGGAGCTATCATTCCAGGCGCCGATGGCCCAATTGATAAAATCGCTAAACTGGCAGGCGAAGCAGCTGGAAAAGTGGCAACAGTCGCAGCTGGAATCGTGACTGCTTTCTTTGGTCCAATTGTGTCTCAAATTAAAGGAGTTTTCGCCAAGTTGAAATGGCCCTTAATCTTTTTGTTCGGATTGATTGTCATTTTCATGATTGCAAAAGTGGTGAGCACCTTGAGAGGGAATTAAAAGTCTGACGGATCAAAATCGATTCCGAGCTTTAAAAATATTATTTCATTTTTTTTAATTTCAAACAAATCAAAAAAAATGAAATATTATTTCATTTTTTTTAATTTCAAACAAATCAAAATGTACGACAGACCAACACAGGATTGGCAAAAAATTGCTAGAAACAAATATAATAGGAAAGAGAGTTTAGAAATCTGGAAACTTGGTCAAAATTTTATGGATTTTCTTCACCTGCAGAGAATGTTTTTAAATAATATTTTACATGGTACACCAGAATTTCAGGGATCTTTATTCCCAGACACTAAACCATTTGTGAATGGATTGACAAAATTACTTAATTATGGCATTTTTAGTGTTAATGGACAAGGTAATACATCCCATCGCACCCGTAAAATAAAAGATAAAAATTACACCACAATGAGTATACCAAAAGATTGCAAAAATTGTTTTTATCAAACTCGCCAAAGGCAATGGTTAGAATTATTTATGCCTAAAATATATATTGAAAAATTTATTCAAACAGCACAAATAGAAAACAAGCCATGGATTGTGATATCAAGTAGAATTGCTTATCTGTCAACAAAGTTACCGAAAACATTTCGAGAAAAATTTACTCTTGAAACCAAGGTACCAACTTCTATTTTGAGATGTGACAAGAAATCGGAACGATTGTCGTCCCGACGCTGGCGAATTCGGTCTCAAAAAAGATTGTGGAAAGAGCGGTCTTTCCCTAATTCGGAAGATCACCCGGAATATTTTCCAGGCTTAGACAAATTGATGGATGAAAATTTAACTAACATCATAATTATAGACTTGGATTTCAATAATAAGTTTAGAACCAATTTAGCTGAAGACATATTGGAAATAATCGAATCGATAGCATTACCAGAGTTTGTACTTGATAAAGAAAAGAATGACGATCAAGAAAGGAAATATCCGGGTCATTTCGAAAAAGAATCCTTGAAGAGGAAGATTTTAGACGATGGTCAAAATGAATCATATGGAATTCAACATCTTGGTGACCCGGTTAAACGTAATCGTTGAAATTAAATTTGATCTTTCATCATCAAGGACACTATCCAATTAATTTAAGATTGTCTAGAGAAGACGATTGACGCTGAAATGTCTACCGGAAAGAATAACCCTCCCACTGGAAAATTGATTATTCTTCAAGATTCTATCTTGAAGAAAAAGAAAAGATGAAGCTTGAATGGTTAGTTGCGAGAGGATTAAACGTCCCTCGGGACTGGTTACGTCCATCTGAAAATCAAGAGGATAATCCTTGGAGTGAATTTTTTACTTGGACATCTTCGAGATCCACGATTACTGGTTCTTATCATGGCATTTGATCCCCATCGAATTCATTTACTTGAAATTGCCAAAAAGTTTTCGTGGTTTTCTCAAAAGGTTATCATTGAAACTGTACTTGCAGCCGAAGCTATTTCAGCTCGATTAGGGACCATTTCTCTTTCACAGAACCATGTACCTGATTACCATCACTATAATGCTCGATTGATTAATCAAATAAATATCCGAGGATTCTTTCCCATCGAACCTTTTATGAAATATCGTTTAGCTTTACATCATTTCATCGCATGTCCCTATGATGAAATTCCATGGGAAGATTTTCCTTATCAATTCTACTTTTATCTTTTTAGCAAAAATTTTTTGCCAGATCGTGAAATTCCGATTATTCGGAAGATGATGTCATTTGAGTTAATTTATGCTCACGCACTCTTGGTTAATATACCTCAGATAATTCAATACCTGCGAAAAGATGACCAATCTGAAAAAATTAAACAAATTCTTTCAGATCCTACAAGTTCTTCATGGACGCTCATTGATACAATTAAATTGTGTGATCAAATACCTGATCAAACAATCATCGAACTGATTCAAAAAGAGAGAATTCGATGTGGCGTTAAATCTCTGCTTAGCGCTATTCATCATCGTTGGGATGTGGAAAGGCTACAAAAAAATTTAATTGCTATTCTGAAAGCTATAAAAAAGGAGTATCGAAATGAGATGGATTTTGTCTTTTATAAAAGAGATGAACATTTTACTGATGAGTTTACAGATCAAATTTTGGAGCTTGGATATTGCTATTTAAGTTTACCTCAAAGACAACTTACTTTATCTCGATTAAAATTTATATTTAAGTTATATCCAACTCGTACTGTATTTGCTTCCTGTAGGAATTATTTTACTTTTGAATTGTCCGAAGAGGATTGCCAATATTTTTTCGATCTGAATACTGAAATATTACCAGCGTTACCTTCATCATTCCAAACTGAACAGAGATGGAGAATTGTACTTAAAAAATATTTTAACCCTCGACAAGTTCCTGTCAAATTTAATTATTTATTAGTCGATTATGTCTATCTTCATCCAGAGTATTTAGAATCGATAGAGGATATGACTCTTCCATTTGAAGAAGAATTGAATCTTTTCGTTCAAAAGGACTCAATCAAAGATGATTTTTTTGCCCAATCGAATGGAAAGAAATTTCTCAAAAGATTGATCCAACGCCTTGAGAGTGAAAAATGAAAAGTGAAAATTAATTCTTTTTCCTTCGGGAAAAAGAAAGATAATCTTATTGACAAATGGAAGAGCTGTCAAATTCTCCGATCGAAGAGCCTTCTTGTTCCTATTGTTTTGAGCAAAAAGACTTGTTACGTTGCGAAGGAGAAGATGATTGCAAACAAAAGATTTGTAAAGAATGTTCTGAATCATTCATTGAACTTGAATATTGGTTCGAAGTTGACCCACGATGTTGTTTCCTGGTTGATGGGAAAAAATGCAATCGTTTATTGTGTCGAGAGTGTATTTGCATTTGTCATGAATGTTCAAATATCGATGAAACTGATGTATTTTGTCCCGAACATGCACCTGAGTATCGATTGATTGAATGCTCGGATTGTCAAGCGGGTTGGTACATTTGTCCAAAACATCCTCCAGAAGAAGATGAATGTGGACGTGGATGCCATCGGTCAATACCAGATTATTAAATCTCCTCGGAGCTTTAATAGTTATTAAACACTTTGAGCAGTCGCCATTCTTCAAAAGTAAAATTGAGTTTTTTATTAGAATCAATTTTAACTTTTGATTAGCTCAAGAGACAACGCGGTATCAAAATGGAAGATTATTTCGTTTACGTCGACTATTCACGAGACAAGTTTAATGTCAATATTTCCAATCCAATAGTGTTTCCATCGTCATATCCGGAGGATAAGATGAAGAAAAAACTGGAGAAAAAGAATGGATGGGCTCTTTTAGACAATCGCTCTCTTGCGATAAGATCTAAGAACAAAAACTTAAAAAGACAATCTTTACAACAGTATCTTCTTGTGTTTAGCCGGTTTATGAGAGTCGGTTTAGATTGCTCATTTAGTGGCAAAAAAGAATCTGATTACTTGAGCCTCTGTGTATTTTCTGTTTCGAATTTACAGCAATCGATGACGGAAATTCGAAGGATTTTGGGAGAAGATACCAATTTTGGAATGAATTGGAACAAAGAACCTCGATCGGGGAACCCAGAAATAGTTTTTCCCGAGGATACCTTTGAAACTCCTTGGTGGCTTGAACAAGTGTTTGTCGATGAGGATTGCAAAGGAGAATCGGAATTCCAATCTTTTGTAATCGAACAATACGTACACAAGCCCTTAGTAATTCCTCCTTCAGAAAGAAAGCTTCGAGAGAGTAACAAGTATCATTGCTTTGAGGGACAGGAAAAGCTGGATGTATTAGAAACAGAGGAAGATACTCGACCGGAAAGATTAATCGAATATGAAGCTCATTCAAATGGACTCAAAGAATGTCTGATTGATGATCTCGATGAGTCTGGACCATATGAAGATGAGCCAGACGAAGATTCCGAGCCGGACGATGCTGAACCAGACGAAGATTATCAATTTGAAGATCATCAACAAGACAATGTTTCGCAAGAAAGTTCAAAACGAAGTCTTGAACAAAACGAAGAGGATGACAACTACGAAGTCGAACCTTCAACATACAAAAAGAGAATCATTCTCGAAGATTAACTATCTAAAAAATTCTTTCCTCTCGAGGAAAGAATTACAAACCCTTTATCTTGGAGTAATATTGAACCACGTCGGCAGTTCCATTACTTCCCAAGCATAATCTTTTTGTTTCCAGCCACATGTATAGAGAGAAAGATTCCATCCTTGTGCAGTCTTTTCAACATAACCAGCTAGATAATCATCAAATGTATCAAGTTCAATTTGATACACCAACAATAAATCGGGGCGACTAATATTGATTATACCAAATGAACAAGAAATTTGTTTATTGAAATCTTTTTCGCGAACAAAGAAACAATTTTCTTTTCGATCCCACCAAACAAAATATCGAGGAGAATGAAGACTAAACATTCTTGAGGGAAGATACATCGACTGACTCAATTCGAGAAGATTGGCCAGAAGACGATAATGATCATATTCATTGGCAAACAATTGAACTGTTTCTTTAACCAATTTCCCTTCATCTTCACGATGCACTTCAAACAAAAGAATCAGATTATTTGCAGACTGTACCAATTCAATAATTTTTGAATCTGCTTTTTGCTCTTGTAAATATTGAAGATACTTCTCTTTCTCTTCTGGGAGATGCTTTTTGACTTGGTCCTTAAACAAATACATGCTATTACACTCACAAAAAAGATCACGAGTTGCAATCACCGAAACTTCCTTGATCTCCCCGACTAAATCAGACAAACTTGTATCATTTGGATATCTACGCTGATAATCTTCAGTCAAAAATTTAAACGAAAAGAGCGGGGAAAATGGACTCATTATCGGAGATGTCTTTTTCACTTCTTCAATAGAAGTGAAAATCAATTTTTTGAAGTTAATGTTTATGAGGGTTAACAGACTGAACTAAGCCATCTGGATGTTCAGGTGGAGAATAAAGAGTGTATAACATGACATCTTCTTTACTCTTATTTTCAACTTGATGCCAAGTTTTAGGTGGAATCAGAATTGAATCTCCATCTCGAAGAATTTTCTTTGATTCTCCGACTGTAATTTGAACCTCTCCTTCTTCGACTCGAATGAATTGTGTAGTTCGAGCATGTCGTTCTCGAGGAATAAAGTCACCTGGAGGTAAACACATTAACACCAATTGCATTTGTGGAGTGGTTTGAACTACCTTTCGATAGTTTGAATTTTCGATTGTACGTTTTTCAAGTGCGAACTTACGAGACATTTTGGATGGAAAAATTAAGTTCTACGGAAAATTTTAATTGTTGTGTAGACTTCATGTTCAGCATTCGTGAACAATCCTGGACCGCCAAGTCCTCCGGCATTTACAGTATCGGCTGCATGTTGAATTTCGACCTGTCGAATTCCAGTTGCATTAATTAATCCATCAGCTTCAATCAAGGGACGATATTCATATAGGTTTTGATTATACGCGAAAGATTGCATCAAAGTCGAACTTGTCACATAATCATACAATCGAATCATAGTCGAAGATGAGACAGATGCATCAGTCACAGCCGCAATTTCGATGTAATACAGTCCGGGTACCAGCCAAATTCGATTATTTGAAAGAATTGTCGAAGTGCCATCCAAATTTCCTCCTCCTGTTGCATTTAATGGACGGACAGTCCAAGTATCTGAAGAGAGAACTCCCCCAGTCGCTCCTGAAGATACACGATAAAGATACATTTGGGCCCAATATGAACTTCCAACATTTCCAGTCGAAGACGCGGCCGGACCTTGTGGTCCAGCAGGCCCAGTAGGACCAGTCGGACCCTGCGGCCCTGATGTTGAACTCACATTTAATAATTGCAAATTCGGAAATTGAACTTGCAAATCGTTAAAATCGACGAGTGCACTCATTTGATATATTAATTAATTTTTTATTGCATTTTAAGAATGCTCACCGCGGCATAAACTTCGCGTTCTCGTCCGGCAAAACCACCTGTTGAACCCATCCCATTCGTAGCAACCGTTGTACTACAGTTATGCTGAAGTTGGACTGCTGCGGTAGCAGCAAACGTAGTTATGGCAGAAACTTCGGCGGTAGTTTGAGAACGTCCGACTGCACCAACTCCAGTTCCCGCTTGAACGACAATGCCATTCATAATAGTTGAGCTTGAAGTAGTATTTCTCAAACGAAGTTGATTTCTGGCTACTCCCCAACTAACTGCCCGTCCAGTAATTGCATAAGTTCCCGGAGCAAAAGTAATTGTATCAGCAGCAAGAGAAGTATAAACTCCGTCTAGATTTCCTCCTCCTGTTGCATTGAGAGGTCGAACATTCCAAGTATTGGCTGTCATCGTTCCTCCCGCAGTTCCAGTTGGATACATGGCGAGATAAATTTGAACATAAGAAATAGATCCCTGACTTCCTGTGATTCCAGCAGTTCCTATGATTCCGGTGGTTCCTGTCGGACCTGTCGGACCAATTGATCCTACTGGAGGACTCGAAATAATTTGTGGGGGCAAGATTGAGTTTCTCACAGATGTATTTCCTGCAATACGGAACATTTCGTAGATAATTAAATTTTTAAAATAAATAAAGACAATCTTTTAGTCAAAAAACTTGCTGCAATGGATGGAAGCTCACCATTTCCAATATTCCCGCTTATCAATGAATTACATTGAATAGTTACAGTTGTAGCAGATGAAAATGTAACCACACCTGTTACGAAAGCTTCGGCTGCATAAGGAACATTTCCCATTAGTGTCATTCCATGAGCGAGAGTAACATTATTGGTCATATCTCGAATCCTTAATTGAAATTTGCCAAGAGAATATGAAGTTCCCTTGGCGGTCAGATAATATGTTCCTGGTTGGAAAGTGAATTCGGTGTATGATTCTGGCTCCGGGGGTCCAATTCTTGTTATAGTCAGATCTCCTTGTGTTTCGAGATTGCTATTTATGTCTGCCGCTCCGATTGCCATAGATTTCCAAGTACCAGCAGTAGTAGTGGTTGATCCCGTGCTAAACATACTTTGAACAGTTGTAAAGGTTCCAGTTGGTCCAGTTGATCCAGCAGTTCCGGTTGCGCCTGTCGCTCCGGTTGGTCCTGTCGCCCCGGTTGCCCCTGTCGCCCCGGTTGATGACAAACTGATGAACAACGGTGATGGAAATGTGTTGAGAAAATCAACATTCCTCGAAATTCGAATTGCGCTCATTTCTCTTTCAAAAGAATAAATAAAACAATCCATAACAAAATTAATCCAATTCCGATGAAAGTCCAATTTGTCGTTTGCGGTTCACTTTGACCTTGCCCTTCAAGTTGCCGTTCAAGTGCGTCAATTGCAGCTTGACGAGCTTTTGCTGCATCAGCTGAATAAGTTGATAAATTTTGATTGTAAAAATCAGTGTAAGCTTGCCGATACACTGAATCGGGACAATTTTGCATTCGTGTCGGATCGGTGGCATAAGTGCACAAAGCAAGCTTCGACAAATTGGTATCTGGACTGTACGGAGTTGCCCAAGAGGTCATACTCTTTTTGACTTTTTCTTGAATTGTGGGATCTAACCCCGAATACTGTGTAAGAAAATCGCCGGTAATTCCAGCTGTTTGACATGAATCTGAATTGACATCTTTCGAATCGAGACAATCTGAAATTGCAACTTGGACTTGATTAATCTTATCGAACTGACTTGAAAAGATCTTGTTCAAAGTATCTCGGGTAAATGCTTGATTGTAACCGTATGGATCAATTGAATCAAGAAATTGCAATCCCATTTGAATCTCTCCAAGTACTGGAATTGACTCAGCAATTCCAACCGAAGACAACATCACTGCAATATCTTCATATTTCTCACGGGTCTCTCGATCTGAAAATTGAGAGAAATTAATTGAAGTGAGTGAATCCATTTCTTTTTTATTCCCAAAGGAAAAAAGAAAAAGATTCTCTCCTCAAAGGAAAAAGAATGTGGAAGTGGATCCTTGTCGGGATTCTGATTGTGCTGACAATTTGGTTTCTTCGAAAAGGACTACAGTCCGCCATTTCATCCGAATTGAAATTACTTTCTTCGGTGAATAAATCTCCATCAATTGAAAATCAATATCAGTTACTCTTCTTCTTTGCTGACCTCGAAAACAATCAAGAGACATGGGGGTGTTTCCAAGATCAAGGAAGATATTTTCTCGTTCGATCTGCCGATTTGAGCATTCATTCGATCGATGAAATTGCACCGGGATTTCGAGGTCGTCCACTTGGGATAGTTTATTATCAAAATAATTTTATCATCTTCTCATCCGATGGATATGTCTACAATCCTTATTCGGGTTCTCATCCTTGGAGAAGAGATTATTTTTATCTTCCTTATCAAGATCCAATTTCAATTGATGGCACTCTGGCTCAGAATGGAAAAGGTATCTTTAACGCAGGAAAAAATGGAGACATTTTGTTCACCTTCTATTACTCAGGCTATTCAATTTCTGAACAAATTTGCGTTCAACCATTCAATAATCTACCTGAAATGAAATGCCCCAACGTTCAAACCTCGTATCCTCTTCCTCCGGTACAAGTTCGATCATATTCGAGAATTGGAGGAGTTCTGACTGCAGTCGGTGTCAATGGTTTTCTTTACATTCTTGAGGGAAATAGCTGGAATCAATCGATTCAATGGACGACCATCTTCGGACAACTCGCTTTTCCGGTACATCAAAAGAGCAATTCAAGAGGATTAACTTTACTTGGCGCCGATTTCGATGATGGAGTTCCAATCTTCGTGATTCAAGATTCTGGAAAGGTTCTCCTTATCGATCGAGCTGGAAGGAAAAAATCTCTCCAAGTTCCAGCCGACCAAATTGTTGACTTTACACGTTCTGGGCCGAATGATCCAGATACTTTTCTTCTCTTGAAGGGAAATGTCTTATTCAATCCGTTTACAAATAAGACAAGAAAAGTATCCGAATTTGAGACTCTTTTTTCATCTCCAATTAATGAAGCGTGTTCGAGTATCTCAAGAATCCGAAAATGGCAGCCGGATTTGTTGGCGAGTTCTTCGACGAGGAAAGATTTTCTGATTTTCTTTTATCCTTCTGGCAAATGGTTTGAAATTCATTACGATTCAGTCAATGATAAAATCGAGGAATTAGGAGAAAGCTATGTGACTTCTGGATTATGGACCAATTTTGAACATCTTCAAAACCAGTCTCTTTCTGGGGCAAAACTTTCGGCTTACGGATGGTCAGCTTTCCTCACTTCGGGACAGGTAATTTCATTTCATACAACTCCAGTCGTTTGGTCGACATTACTTTATTGTTTACCTGATTCGGATGATAATTTACCCGACACTTGTGTTGGCAAATCTGATACCAGTGTTCCTGAACTTACACGAGCAAATGAAATTTTCTCAACAAAAACAATTGGCAATTACAAAGTGTATGAAGATCTTGGAATTGATGTTTCAACTTTAATCGCAGATTTAATCGTCAGGAAAGTTTCATTTGCTCGTGCAACTCAAATTGCAACACAAAATAACTGGGAGTTTTTCGTCTACGATGCAAATGAATGTAATGGACATTACTTTCATTCTCTGCTCAAAAAGCAAACATTTCCTCTGATTGAAATGTCAGTGTTTGCTCGTAGTGATATGGAAGCAAACTTTTTGAATCGATTTTGTCTCCAAAATTCAGATGGAAAATATCTTTATTGGGATTTTACCAATCCCAATTCGCAGTTCCTTGGAACCAAAGATACTTGTTTACCCAATTTAACACAAGATTATACTGGATCGAATCTCACCGCCACTGGAGTCGCTGAGGCGCAAAAAGGAATGGGAGCGATTTGGAGCTTTGATTCAGGAGCAATTAAAAACATTAACGCTGCAGTTGGTGGATTTTTACAGACCGATTTGACACTTGGAGGAAGATCAGATTTCCGTATAGTGAATTCACTCCTTCAATCCCAAAATGGATGTTTAGACAAAGATTTGAAGCTGTTGAGCACTGGTTGTGCAAATTGGACTCTCGAGAAATTAAACTGTCCTTCTTCAACAGGCTATATTCTCAATTATTGTTCTTAAAAATTGTCAAGAGAAAAGTAAGAAAAGTTAAAAAAAATAAAACTTCTCTTTCAAAATGGAAGGTGCGAAAGAACTCCGATGTACCGAAGGAAAAACTCGTGAGTTTATTCCTCAATTACATCAACAGCGAGTGATGACTGAATTTCTAAAAACTAATCATCGAGGACTTGGACTGATTCATTATCTTGGTACTGGTAAGTGTTTAGATGGTGAGACAAAAGTTTGGACATCGAAGGGAAAGGTTAAAATTGCTTCGCTCTGGGAACTTACTGGTAAAATAACTGCTGAAAGCGAGAAAGAAGAATGGAAACTGCTCGATCAATCAATTCAAGTCTCTGCAATGAAAGAGGAAAAATATATTACTCAAAATGTAACTCGTATCTTCCGCCAACAGATTCAAGAACAAATCTGTATCTTAAAAATCGATGATTCAACAATTAAGTGTACAGCTCGTCATGCTTTCTACACGCCATCAGGATTTATCTCAGCTGGACAATTGACTTGTTCAGATAAAATCGGATATTTCAAAGAACAAAATGAAACTTTTCAACTGAAATGGAAGACAATTGAAAAGATTACAGTTTGCATTCGAGATGGATACGTCTACGACATTGAAGTTCCCGACGTGCATAATTATGTGATTGAAGATGGATTAATTACTCACAATACTTGTTCAGCATTTTTAATTGTCGATGAATTGTTGAAGCTTCCAGATAACTTAAATAAGCATGTCTTTATTTTTGCTCCTGCCGCATTGGCGAGTTCATTTCAATCTGAATATTGTACTTTTTGTGGCCAGCATCCAGACAAGCTTGAAAAACAGTTTCATTTCTTCTCTTATAACGATCGAGCCGGAATTGCGAGTAAGGTTGAACGTCTTAATCTTGACGATTCAATCATTCTGGTTGATGAGGTTCAAGAAATTGTCAATGGAAAACGACGTAACTCTGGAAGTTTGACTGCTGTTTATGATAAAATTTATTCAGCGAAAAGAGCACGAGTGATCCTTCTTTCTGGTACTCCTATTTATGAACCAATTGGAATTTCTTATTATTTGAATCTGCTCGAGCCTGGTATTCTTCCACTTGATGAAGAAGACTTTGAACTCTATATGAGAAAGCCAAATTATCTCTTCCCAGTGCTGGAAGGATTGATTTCAGTAGTTCCAAGTCCGAATCCGGAGTTTTTCCCCGAACGACTATCTCCTGATATCGTTGAGACAATTCCGATGAGCGAACCTCAATATTTGAAATATGCCGAAGTTCGTAAGAAAGAACTTCAAGACATGGGTGTACAACAACATCAAATTGAAGCAGCACGAAAGAGGGGAAACCAAGCAATGTTTAACAAGCTGAAAGCAATCAAATTCATTCAATCAACAAGTCTCTTGTCGAGACAAATTTGCAATTTTTATTATCCAGAAGATATTGCAGCCAAAATTGATGTTGATATTTACAAAAGTGATCGAAATGCGACATGGGTGCAAAATGATCCTGATCCATTGGGAAATTTAGCAATTTATTCACCCAAGTTCAAACGAGTACTCGAAAATATTCTTCGTGTGCCACCGAATGAAAAACATATGGTATATGGGTTTTTCAAAGAACTCTATGGACTGCTTCTTTTCCAAGCTTATCTAAATCGACTCGGTATCTCGAATCTTATCTTTTCAGGAGATTTGAGCACCGATAAAGCCAGAGGTGAAGTGATTCAAAAGTGGAACGCCGACGTAAATGCTTATGGTCAAAATTTCCGAGTTGTCTTAGTAAGTGGTGCAGGTTCGGTTGGAATTTCGTTATTTGGAATACGCCATTGTCACATTATTGAAGCTGGAATTAATGAGTTTATTACTGATCAAGCGATTGGAAGAGCCTTTCGAACTAAGGGACATTTTCAACTTAAACCCGAAGAAAGGAATGTTCAAGTTTATCGATATTTTTCATCAATTCCAAAGAATCATCTCGAAGAAGGAAAGTATTCATCTGAAGAAATTACTTATCAACGAGGAATGAGAAAAAAGAAAGAGACTGAAGATATTCTCTCGATTGTCCGCCGCGCAGCCTTTGACTGTGGTGAAAAATACAATCAGGCCAAATGTTATGATTATACCAATAATGACCCGATTGCCATCCCAGTCTACAAATCAATTCGAAAAAGTAAACCATTTCGTGAATCGGACCAAAATGAACAAATCTTTGAAACTGGCCTCGAACCAGAAAAAATTGAAGAGTAAATATCTTACGATTGGTTAAACGTTCGAAGGATTGGTTAAACATCTTACGATTGGTTAAACGTTCGAAGGATTGGTTAAGCTTAAACAATTAATTCAATTCAATAAAGATGTCAAGAAAAGAACGTCTATCTCGACTCCCCCGAAAAATTCATTGGGAAAAAATCCCTCATGTTGACTTTGATGTTCCCGATGAAAAATCAATCGTGTTGAAATTAAACCCAACTTCAACACCTTTTCCACGAGTTACGATTATTACTTTGATTACTGATGCTAAACTTTTCCCTTTTAGCTATTATTCCTGGAAAAGTATGACATATCCAAAGGAATTGTTGAATTGGGTTATCTTCGATCCAGATAAAACTCTTGAAAATGTTTTGAACATTGCTGATGATTCAAGAATTCGGATTGTAAATGATCTTAAAGGGGAAAAGTTTGGAGATACTATTAAACGAGCTTTGAATTATGTTTGGCTCGGAGAGACTCATCTCGATAGACCAAACGTATATATGACGATGGATTGCGGCGACGTGATGTTTCCTGATACTTTGGTGATTAAGCATCGGGCTCTTGAACAATACAAGAAGAGTTGTGTGGTTCCTGACACTCTTGCGTATTACAATCTTGAAAATCGAAAGAGCTTTATCTATAAGTTCTTTATTAAGCTTCCTCGATCTGGTCTTTATTTTAAGAAGCAATGGTGGACTGTACAAAGTCATCTTGATATGGTCGGACTTCCATACATTGGTAATTGTATCACTATTGGTGTTCCAGCAATTGAAGCTCTTCCTCAACCTTCTTCGATCCGCTTTTTTGACAATTTCCCTCCCGAAGTCAAGGAATTGATTCGATTCTTCAATGGGATTTCAACCGTTGAAAGTAAACGAGAACCTCAGGAAAGCGCGCGAGAACCTCAGAATAAAATAACTGAAGCGGAGCAACCAAAAGAAAAGAAAGAAAATTGAAAAAGATAATAATCTCTAAAAGAGATTATTATTGTTATTCGAAATGAGTGACGAAAAAGTTCAAATCTACCTCTGTGAGCAAGACTCAACAGCAATGTTTTTCCCGAACACATGGGGAAAGCTCGACAAATGGGCTTGTTTCGATCTTGATTGGACGTTGGCATTTCCGATGAAAAGTTTGTACCATCATCCAGCAGATGATATTCATCTCTTGCCTGGGAGGAAAGAAAAATTACTCTCGCTTTATTTCGACCATCATTTGGTTATTTTTACCAATCAATTGGCGAAAAGAAAAGAAAGGGCGAATATTATTGCAAGAATTCGAAACTTTTTACTTCAAATCGAACTTCCAATTTTTATTTTTATCTCATTTGAACAAGACTCGTTTCGAAAACCAGAACGGGGTCTTTTTGATCTGGCGTTGAAAGTTCTTTCTCCACCAAAGGAACTTTTCTACGTTGGTGATGCAGTTGGACGTCCTCAAGACTTTTCCAATTCAGATCGACTCTTTGCTGAAAAAATTCAGGCAAAATTATATACTCCGGAAGAGTTTTTTCCACCCGTCATTCCAGAGATGAAATTTCAAAATAAAAGTTTAATAAATTCAGAAAGTCCTGAAGGACGTTTAACCGGTCCTGAAGGACGTTTAATCTTGCTCGGAGGTCCACCTGGTTCAGGTAAAAGTACTTTTGCTCGCAAATATTTGAGTGATTGGACAATTCTTGAAAGTGATGTTGTAGGGAAAAAGTTAAAACCGTTGGCAGAACAACATCTTAAAACTGGACAAAATCTTGTGATTGATGCTACCAACGCAAACCGTGACGATTTTAACCGAATGGCTCAACAGTATGGATACACCGTGTACAATTTTTATTTTGCCCGCAATGGTTATGCGTTCAATCAACTGCGAGACAAGCCGGTTCCAAAGATTGCTTATTTTGTCTATTACAAAAAGTTTGTTCCATTTACAGAAAAAGAAAAGGTGAGTTATATCTGGTATTAATTGTCTTTAAAAAGTCAAACGTCCTGAAGGACTGGTCAAAGATAATCCCTCGGGATTATCTTACATTTTATGATGAGTATTAAAAAGATCCATATAAGTGGTTATCTTTGAAATTCCGGCTACAAGGTTGCGAACATCGATGTTACATTCTTCTGTCTTTTTATTAAGTAAAATTAGTTGATCTCTTATTTCAATTAATGCAGACAAAAGATCATTCTTTTGTTCGGGTCCCGAAGGAACGGTTTCAAGTCCCGAAGGGGCGGTTTCAACCAATGACGGCAAAGTAAGTTGGTTCTTTTTCTCGACACGATGTAAATAAACTGGATCGATCTTATATTGAATGCATAATTCTTTTTGTTTTTCGGGATCATTCGTTTGAGCGACAATTTTCCCCGCTATTCGTAAAAAGAGAGCGCGTTCAGTTCTTCCAAGAGAAGTAGCAAGTGCTGGCAATGGGATGCTAGAAGCATTTTTAAGCAAATATTCGTCTTCTTCTAAAGACCATTTCTTTCCTCTATTCATTGAAGTCTATTTAGTCTTTTTATATTTATTAATTTTATCCCCATAGTAAACAATCAATTTTTTACTTAAACCTTCTTCAGTTTAATTAAATGGCTTCCTTTATCCCAGTCGAATCTCTTTGTGATCAAATTCAACGAATTAACGTAACACAACATCCACTTCAATTTGATGATTTGAAAAAAGTAGATCGGAAACAATGGCCACAATTGAGTGAAGAAAAAATTCAACAATATTTCACACTTTTACCCGAAGCAAGAATTCGAAGAATTAATTACATCGCTTTTATCAGCATTCCTGATGACGATTATGAGTATTTGATTTGTTCCGAATGTAAAAAAGAAACTACTTACTTGCTCGAAGGGAAATGCGGAGGGTGTTGTGAAAAATCTCCGGAGAGTCTTGAAGATAATGATGTCGAAGAGGGACATTTTATTCGAATCTGTGATTTTTGCGATTTCTCAACAACCTCAAAGTTTGGGATTTGGACTCATTGTGTAAAAGAGTCGGATAATGATAACCGAGAAGATGAGGAAAGCGACGAAGATGAGGAAAGTGATTTTGATCTTTGTCAAGAGTGTTCCCAGACAGACAAGGGGAAAGAAATGATTTCATCTTCGAGAAAGAATCTTCGGAAAATTGAGCATTCCGATCCTTACGGGAGTCTCTACGATTGGTATCCAGTTTCAAAATATGAAGAAGGATGGATTCTGTGGAACTTGAATTCAAAATCTCCCTTGTATCATCAAGGAGCCGTCTTTCATTACGATGATCACTGTCGAGTCGGAATCTTTACTTTTCCGCTTGAAGAAATATTTGAACAAGACCAGAAAAAGATGAATCTCTTTTTGAAGAAGAAATGTCTACCAACTTATTATGGATAATCATCGTAAGGATAATCATCGTAATGGGGATCAAAGAAAAGATTCTTTTCAACCTTATATTCACCATAAAAAAGCCGAATTAAAATTAAGAGTCGTGGATCATGAAGATCGCCAATTAAAAAGTTTGACCATACTCCAACATCGCTAATTAATCCAATTCCAATCAGTTCAATCAAGGTTAATAATGGAAAGAAATCAATTTCCTTTGATGAGCAATATCTTTTTCCGTTGATTCTTGTTCCGATAATAATTTGTTCATTTGAATCGTAAGATACTATCTGGTATAAAAGAGGTGAATTTGTTGTTTCAATGACGAGTTCATGTTCATAATCATACAACGTGGCAGGTTGAAGCCGATATACAACTAAAATATAATATTCTCGAAAGAAAATTACATGTTCAAATTTCTCAGACAAAAACATTCCTTTCCATTGAGATCCGTGTGGAACTGTTTTCACAATTGTGTAATCATATTCATTCCTCTGACATCCTTTTTGTATGTTCCATCTATAATCAGGAGTAAAGAGGGAATTTATTATTGGCTTATTACTCCAAGCCTCAATGTCGAAACTTTTCTTCGAAATCATTTCCTTTTCTTCATCAAGAAAAGAAGATCAATTTATTATTTCAAATTATATTCCCCTGGACGGAAAAACATTTTCGCGTAAGAGTACAAATCAAATCTGTCTAATCGTACAGCCTGATAAAACATTCGAATTAAGATCAACAATCTTGGATCATACAATTCTTCACAAAGAAAATCGTGCCAAATTCCAGACGATGACAATCCTTCTGCTATAATTTGAATGAAAGAACACACAATTAAATATTGATTGATTGGCGTTTTTAACAAAGTTGTATAATCTCCTACTTTCTTGATTGTTGTAATATTTTCTCCATCAAATTCATCTATTTTGATTTTGGACAATTCGTTATCGAAGGGTAATATTTCGACGCACAATT